>Ga0076930_100148_pt1:0-92500 | contig 96240 bp, 96 predicted proteins | sample HotLakConsoUCCRE_FD_71149 | JGI IMG/M metagenome (GOLD analysis project Ga0076930, IMG submission 71149) | Hypersaline microbial mat communities from Hot Lake, Washington, USA - Hot Lake Consortium UCC-RE (version 3) (version 3) ...
CCGCCGAAGCGCTCGGCCATCGCGAGTTCTCCATGACAAAGCTGTACAGGTCGGCTTAACGCAAGGCGGGGTATCTCATGGCGGATATTGTCATCACCGAGTTCATGGACGAGGCGGCGGTTGCCCGCCTCGCTCAGGCTCATGATACGCTCTACGATCCCAAATTGGTCGATGATCCGGTTCAGTTGCACGGGCATTTGAGCTCGGCGCGGGCGCTGATCGTGCGCAACCGCACCCAGGTAAGCGAGGCTCTCATCGGCATGGGGCCGAAGCTGCGCGTGGTAGGGCGGCTTGGCGTCGGCCTTGACAATATCGATGTCGCGGCCTGCAAGGCGCGGTCGGTCAAGGTGATCCCGGCAACCGGCGCCAATGATCTGTCGGTGGCCGAATATGTGATCACCACGGCGCTGATGCTGCTGCGCGGCGCTTACTTGCGCTCGGCGGAGGTGGCTGCGGGCGCCTGGCCACGGCAATCGATGATGGGACGGGAGCTTGCGGACAAGACCATCGGGCTTGTCGGCTATGGCTCGATTGCCCGCGAGGTGGCCTGGCGGGCGCACATGATGGGCATGCAGGTCGTGGCCTACGACCCCTATCTGATGGCCGATCATCCCGGCTGGCAGATTGCCCGCAACGTGTCGCTCGATGCGGTGCTGGAGCTCTCCGACGTGGTGTCGCTGCATACGCCGCTGACCGATGCGACTAAGCACATGATCGATGCAAGGGCGCTGTCGTTGATGAAGCCCGACGCGATCCTGATCAACGCCGCGCGCGGCGGTGTTGTCGACGAGGCGGCGCTCGCAGAAGCCTTGAGGGACAAGCGCCTTGGCGGGGCGGCGCTCGATGTGTTCGAGACCGAGCCGTTGACGGCGGAAGCCGGCGAGAAGTTCCGCGATCTTGGCAACCTGGTGCTGACGCCGCACATAGCCGGCGTCACGGATGAATCGAATGTGCGCGTCAGTCATCTGATTGCAGAAAAGGTACTGGAAGTGCTGGGAAACAAGGCATGAGCGATAGGCTGACGATGACGCCCGATGAGGTTACCGAACTCATCACCGGCGCGCTGATGCGCAGCCGGACTTCGGCGGACAACGCGACCTCGGTGGCGCGGGCACTGCTGGCGGCGGAACTCGCCGGTCAGAGCGGCCATGGGTTGCGGCGGGTCGAGGCCTATTCGGCCCAGGCACGCGCTGGCAAGGTCGATGGCCTTGCCATTCCTTCCAGCGAGAGCCTGAGACCGGGCGCGCTGGCCATCGACGCGGGCAACGGGTTTGCCTATCCGGCGATGGATCTGGCGCTCGACTGGCTGCCAGATGCGGCAAAGACGCAAGGCATCGCCATTGCAGGCATCCGCCGCTCGCATCATTGCGGGGTCGCCGGCGTGATCGTCGAGGCGCTGGCCGAACGCGGCGTGGCGGCGCTGATGGTCGCCAATGCGCCGGCGGCGATGGCGCCGTGGGGCGGACGCCGGCCCCTGTTCGGCACCGATCCGATCGCCTTTGCCGCGCCGCTTCCGGGAAGCGAGCCGGTGGTGGTCGACATCTCGCTCTCCAAGGTGGCGCGCGGCAAGATCATGGCCGCGGCGCAGAAGGGCGAACCCATTCCCGAGGGCTGGGCGCTCGATCCGGACGGCCAGCCGACGACGGATGCAAAGGCCGCGATGGCCGGCACCATGATCCCGCTCGGCGATGCCAAGGGCACGGCGCTGGCGCTGATGGTGGAACTGCTCTGCGCCGGCCTGACGGGGGCCAATTACGCCTGGCAGGCGACGTCGTTCTTCGACGACAAGGGCGATCCTCCCGGCACCGGGCAGGCGATCATCGCCATTGATCCGGACGCCTTCGGTCCAGGCGGGGCCGAGCGGATGGCAATGATGGCCGACATGGTGGCGGGCACCGAGGGCGCGCGGTTGCCGGGGCGCAGGCGTCAGCAGATCCGCGCAGGCTTGCTCGAGACAGGAATCCCGGTGGATGCCGACCTGGTTCGGTCGATCCGCGCCATCGGCGTTTGAGCGAGATGCCGCTGCCTCTCCGAACCCGTATACAGCTCAGTAAAGCAGCCTGACGGCGACGAGCGTTATGGCCGGGAACATGGTCAGGATGGCGACGCGGATGATGTCGGTCATGACGAAGGGGAACACGCCGCGATAGGTGGCGGACAGCGGCGTGTCCTTGGCCATCGAATTGATGACGAAGAGATTCATGCCCACGGGTGGCGTTATCAGTCCAACCTCCACGACGATGAGCACGATGATGCCGAACCAGAGCGCGAATTCCTCGGGCGTCAGGCCGAAATCCAGCGCCGACATGATCGGAAAGAAGATCGGCACCGTCAGAAGGATCATCGACAGCGAATCCATGACGCAGCCAAAGATCAGATAGAGGATCAGGACCACGACCATCACCATCCAGGGATTGAAGCCCTGCTCGCCGACATAGGCCGCGGCGGTCTGCGGCAACTGGCTGAGCGCCAGGAACGCATTGTAGACGCCTGCGCCGAAGACGATGAGAAAGATCATCCCGGTGGCGCTGGCCGTCGTCAGGATGGAGGACTTCAGCGTCGAGCGGTTCAGCCCGCCATTGAAGAGTGCAATCACCCCGGTGCCGAAGGCGCCGATGGCCGCTGCCTCGGTGGGGGTGAAGATGCCGCCATAGATGCCCCCTACCACGGCGATGAAGACGATCAGCACCGGCCACACGGCGATGAGGCTGCGGAACCGTTCGGAATAGGGCGCGCGCTCGCGGTGCCCGGCAGACTCGGGCTTGAGCCTGACATAGATGGCGATGGCGATCATGTAGCCCAGAGCCGCAAGGATGCCCGGGATGAAGGCTGCAACAAACAGCTTGGCGATGTTCTGCTCGGTCAGGATGGCGTAGATTACCAGGATCACCGAGGGCGGGATGAGAATGCCGAGCGTGCCGCCGGCGGCAAGCGCACCGGTTGCCAGTTCGCCGGAATAGCCGTAGCGGCGCAGTTCCGGCAGGGCGACCTGGCCCATGGTGGCCGCGGTCGCGAGCGACGAACCGCAGATTGCGCCAAAGCCGGCGCAGGCGCCGACGGCGGCCATGGCGACGCCGCCCTTCTTGTGGCCCATCCAGGTCTCGGCCGCCTTGAACAGCGCCTGCGACATGCCGCCCAGTGTGGCGAACTGGCCCATCAGCAGAAACAGCGGAATGATCGACAGCGAATAGCTCGAAAACGTGCCCCAGGTCAGGTTCTTGAGCTGGGCGAAGATCATCAGGAACGAGCCATTGATGAAATAGCTGCCGCCAATGCCGGTCACCAGCATGGCCAGCCCGATCGGGACCCGCAGAAAGATCAGGATCAACAGGACCGGAAAGGAAAGCAGCGCAATGTCGATATGGCTCAATGCTGCATCTCCCCGTGGGCCTGGTCCTGACCGGTCAGAAGCGCCCGGGCGCTCAGCACCACGCACCAGAAGCTGGTCAGCACAAAGCCTGTGGCACCGACGAGGCCCGAGGCATAGGCCCACCAGATCGGGTACTGGATGATGAAGGTGGTTTCGCCATAGGCCAGCTTGTCGAGCGTCCCGTCCCAGTGTTTCCAGGTCAAGAGCAGCGCGACGGCAAGCATCAGCAGATCGGCGCCCAAGTCGATCAGCCGGTTGATTCGCCCGCTCAATTGCATGGTCAGGATTTCCACCGAAGCGTGCTGGCGGTTGATCTGGACCCAGGGCAAGAAGGCAAAGACCGCGAAGCCGGTGCCCAGTTCGACAAGTTCGAAATCGCCGCGGATCGGACCGAGGCCGATGAAGAGCAGTGCCCGGCCCGACACGGAGAGGACCGTGATCAGGATGACCGCAATCAGCGCAAGGCCGCCCAGAATGGCGAGAAATCCCGCCAACAGCCGCATCCCGCGGTCAATCCGGTCAAGCATCGGCAGTATCCCGAACAACGGAGCCTGAAATCAGCGGCGGGCGTGAATTGAGGGTATCGCGGTCGAACCCGGCCAGCGCCTTGTAGCGGGCGGCGTGATCGGCAAGCTCCTGAGCGCTCATCACCTCGTCTATCGTGTCGAACATGCCTTCGCATTTCTCCTCGACCACCTGCATGATCTGATCCGGCCCATTGCCGCGGTTGGCCAGCACGATCCTGGTGGTGGCCGGCCGCCGTTCATCCTCATAGGCGATCAGGGCCGCCTCTGATACCTGATGGTCGACGAGACATTTGCCCAGGATGCGGGCGTCGAGAATGGCCTGAGACGCGCCGTTGGAGCCGATCGGATACATCGGATGGGCTGCGTCGCCCATCAATGTGACCCGGCCGTCGCGCCAGTTGTCGAGCGGATCGCGGTCAACCATCGGGTATTCGTAGATCTGCGTGGCGCTTCTGATCAGGGCCGGAATGTCGAGCCAGTCGAAGTTCCAGCTCTCGAAGGCCGGTAGGAAATCGGCGATCTTGCCTGGCCGGTTCCAGTCCTCGCGGTTCCACGAAGCATCGGGCGCCTTCTTGATCTCGGCCACCCAGTTGATGTCGGCGAGACCGGTTTCGGGGTCCGTTGCGGAGATGGGATAGGTCACGAATTTCTGCCATTCATGGCCGACCATGGCCATGGTGGCGCCGGTCAGGAATGGCCTGGCGCGGCTGGTCGCGCGCCACAGTACGGCGCCGCCCCAGACAGGAGGTCCCTGGTCCGGGTTCATCTGGGCGCGGATCGCGGAATGAATGCCGTCCGCGGCCACGAGCATGCTGCCGCGTTCTGACCGGGTCTCGCCCTTGCGGTTCTCCAGATGCAGGGTGACGCCGCTTTTGTCCTGGGAATAGCCGGTGGCTTTCCATCCGGTCTGGACGGAGTCCGCCCCGAGCTGGTCGCGGACGGTCTGCAGCAGCATGAGTTGCAGCTTGCCGCGGTGAACAGACAATTGCGGCCAGTTGTAGCCCGCCTCGATTCCGCGCGTTTCGGACCAGATCGGTCGACCATGCTTGGAAAAATAGGCGACTTCGCGGGTGCGGATGCCGATGGCGTCGAACCAGGACTGAAGACCGAGTTCCATCAGTTCGCGGATGGCATGCGGCTGCAGATTGATCCCCACGCCGAGCGGGCGAATCTCGTCGACCTGCTCGAACACCTTGACCGGAACCCCGATCTGGCGGCAGGTCAACGCAAAGGTCAATCCGGCAATGCCCGCGCCGGCAACAAGTATGGTCATTGTCGATACTCGCAATATCGGTCCGGCGGAGCAGCCATGGAAAGGCCAGCCCCGCCGGATCTGGGACGTCGGTCGACTTACTTGGTGTTGCTGGCGATCAGCTCCTGCGCCTTGGCGTAGAGCGCCTCGCCATCAATGCCCTTGGCTTCCATTTCGGCAAACCAGTTGTCGCGCACCTTTTCGCCGACTTCCTTCCAGCGCGCCACTTCGGCTTCGTCGAGGACAACGATCTCGTTGGCGGTGCCCTCGGCGATCTCGCGGCCGGGTGCATCGAACGAGGCTTGCGTCATGCCTGCATGGGCGGAGAAATCCGCGCCGGAGTTGTCGTCGATCACCTTCTTGAGGTCATCGGGCAGGCTGTCATACTTGGCCTGGTTCATGGCAAGCACGAAAGCCGCCGTGTAGAGCGCATGGTCGCCGGAAAACTCGGTGTGGGTGTTGACGAGTTCGGCGATCTTGAGCGACGGCGTGACTTCCCATGGGATCACCGTGGCGTCGATCACGCCCTTGGACAGGGCTTCGGGGATTGCAGGCACAGGCATGCCGATGGGCTCGGCGCCGGTTTCGGCGAGCAGATTGTTGATCACCCGCGTCGGTCCGCGCAATTTCTTGCCCTGCATGTCTTCCAGCGTGCGGACACCTTCGCCCTTGGCATGGATGACGCCGGGGCCGTGCACCCAGGTGGCCAGGATCTTGATGCCCTGGAATTCCTGGGCTTCCATGTCGGACTTGAACAGATCCCAGTAGGCGCGCGACGTGGCTTCCGCATTGGTCATCATGAAGGGAAGCTCGAACACTTCAACGCGCGGGAACCGGCCAGGCGTGTAGCCCGGCAGTGTCCAGACGATGTCGACCACGCCGTCGCGGGCCTGGTCCATCAATTGTGGCGGCGTGCCGCCGAGCGCCATGCCCGAGAACACCTCGACCTTGATGCGTCCGCCGGAGTCGGTCCCGATCTTCTCGGCCCACGGAATGAGAACGCCGGTCGGCACATTGGCCTGGGCCGGCAGAAACTGGTGCATGCGCAGGGTGACTTCCTGTGCAGAGGCGACCATGGACGAGGCGCCGAATGCCGACAGGGCGACCGCCGCAACGGCCGCAGATTTCAGGAAATTGCGTTTTTTCATTGTATCCTCCCAGATTGATGGTGCGGGTTCAAAACCGCAGTTCCCCAGAAAATAAAGCGATTTTTTGTAACTGCCTAGGGTGCTTGCATATCATCGCGCGGATGGCGTCGCCAGCAAATATGCCGCCGGCAGAAGGCGCCGCAGAACGTGGCCCTGATGTCTTCGAACGTCCTCCCAAACATTCCTTACAGCGGACAGAGTGTAATTAACCGACCGTCCGGTCAGTTTATAAGCGGAAAAATCCTGACCAGCAAGCGCTTTCTGGTGGCTCCGACGAAAGGCCCAGTGTCGATACAAAAACTCTCCGGCGCGTGGCGCTCCGAAGCATGGTTGTTGACAGTTGACCAAAGCACAGCCGCGAATGCGCCGCACGATGTCTTGACGTGTCCGCGCATTATTCCAAGTTCCCTGTTGATCCTTTTGCAAAAAAGGAAAATGATGCCCGTCGGGCGAGGGAGGATCCTGCACCCTGCGGCGATGGGCATACATCGAAATGCGCGAAGGCCACCGTAGAGCTTGGAAACAATGCATGTACTTAATCGCTTGGATGCATCCATTTGAGCGCGGCATGTATCAGGAGGAAATTGATGGCAACTGTATCGATGACCGTGAACGGGCGAACCGTCTCCGGCCAATGTGAGGATCGGACGCTTCTGGTCCAATTCATTCGCGAGACCCTGGGTCTGACAGGAACGCATGTGGGGTGCGACACGTCCCAATGCGGCGCCTGCGTGGTGCATGTCGACGGCAAGGCCGTCAAATCCTGCACCATGCTTGCCGCCCAGGCCGACGGGTCCGAGGTCCTGACCATCGAGGGGCTGGCGTCCGGCGGCGAGCTGCATCCGGTGCAGGCGGCATTCCGTGAGCATCACGGCCTTCAGTGCGGCTTTTGCACGCCGGGGATGATCATGTCCGCCGTCGACATGATCAAGCGGCATGGCGGCCAGCTCGACGAGAAGACCGTGCGTTCGGAACTGGAAGGCAATATCTGCCGCTGCACGGGCTACCACAATATCGTCAAGGCCATTCTCGATGCATCGTCCAAGATGGGCGATGGCGCGCGGATTGCAGCCGAATAGGCAATGCCTGAACAGGCAATGGCGAAAGGCTGCGGGTTTGTACGGATGGGCAGTGCGACAGTGATCCGAGGCGGACAAGCCGGACGAGTTCCGGTATCTCGATAGCTGACATACCTGCCCCGATAGTCCCCATCGGCTTTTCTCCAGCACTCAACCGGAGGAGTTTGAGACATGGGAATGGAAGGTATCGGCGCCCGAGTGGTGCGCAAGGAAGACAAGCGGTTCATCACCGGCAAGGGCAAGTATACCGACGACATGGTGGTGCCGGGCATGAAGCAGGCGCATTTCGTCCGCTCGCCGCATGCGCATGCAAGAATCAAGTCCATCGACACGTCGGCGGCCGAGAAAATGCCGGGTGTGATCGGCATTCTCAATGGCGCGCAGCTGACCGAGGACGCCATCGGCAACATCATCTGCGGCTGGATGATCCATTCCAAGGATGGCTCGCCGATGAACATGGGGGTCTGGCGGCCGCTGGCCCAGGATACCGTGCGCTATGTGGGCGATGCCGTCGCCATCGTGGTTGCCGACACCAAGGCGCAGGCGCGCGACGCGGCGGAAGCCGTGGTGGTCGAGTATGAAACGCTGCCGGTGGTGACCAGCGCGGTCGAGGCGCTCAAGGAGGGCGCGCCGCAGATCCACCCCGAGGCCAAGGGCAACCTGATCTTTGACTGGGAAATCGGCGATGCAGCCGCCACCGATGCGGCGATCGCCTCGGCGGCGCATGTCACCGAGATGACGATCGTCAACAACCGGCTGGTTCCAAACCCCATGGAGCCGCGCGCCGCACTCGGCGTCTATGACGAGGGAGAGGATCACTACACGCTCTGGACCACGTCGCAGAATCCGCATGTTGCGCGGCTGGTGCTGAGCGCCTTCTACAATGTCGCCCCCGAAAACAAGCTCCGTGTCATCGCACCTGACGTTGGCGGCGGGTTCGGGTCGAAGATCTACATTTATCCCGAAGAGATCGTCTGCCTGTGGGCGTCCAAGCGCACCGGCGTTCCGGTCAAGTGGAACTGCGACCGGACCGAGGCCTTCCTCACCGACGCCCATGGCCGCGACCATGTCTCCACGGTGAAGATGGCGTTTGACTCGGACAACAAGATCACCGGGTTCAAGGTCGACACGATCGCCAATCTCGGCGCCTACATGTCGCTGTTCTCGAGCTCGGTGCCGACCTATCTCTATGCGACGCTCCTGTCGGGCCAGTACAACATCCCGTCGATCCACGCCAATGTCAGGACGGTCTACACCAACACCGTCCCGGTCGATGCCTATCGCGGCGCCGGGCGTCCGGAGGCCACCTATCTGATGGAGCGGGTGATGGAGACGGCAGCGCGCGAACTGGGCGTGACACCGGCGGAGCTCAGACGGAACAACTTCATCCGCGAGTTCCCGCACCAGACGCCGGTGATCATGTGCTACGACGCGGGCGACTACGAAGCCTCGCTGTCAGCGGCGATGAAGGCGTCGGACTATGACGGCTTTCCCGCCCGCAACGCGGAAGCCAAGAGCCGCGGCAAGCTCCGGGGCATCGGCATGAGCTGCTACATCGAGGCCTGCGGCATCGCGCCGTCGGCCGCAGTGGGATCGCTTGGCGCGGGCGTGGGCTTGTGGGAATCGGCCGAGGTTCGGGTCAACGCGGTCGGCACCGTCGAGATCCTGACCGGCTCGCACAGCCATGGCCAGGGCCATGAAACCACCTTCGCCCAGCTTGTCGCCGGCCGCTTCGGCGTCGGCATCGACAGCGTTTCGGTGGTTCATGGCGATACCGACAAGGTGCAGATGGGCATGGGCACCTATGGCTCGCGCTCCGGTGCGGTCGGCATGTCGGCCGTGGTCAAGGCGCTCGACAAGGTCGAGGCCAAGGCCAGGAAGATCGCGGCGCACCTGATGGAAGCCGACGAAAGCGACATCGTTATCGAGAATGGCGAATTGAAGGTGGCGGGCACCGACAAGAGCGTGCCGTGGTTCCAGATGGCGCTTGCCGCCTACACCGCGCACAATCTGCCCGAAGGCATGGAGCCGGGCCTGAAGGAAGGCGCGTTCTACGATCCGTCCAACTTCACCTTCCCTGCCGGCTGCTACATCTGCGAGGTCGAGGTCGATCCGGACACCGGCAAGACCGAGATCGTGCAGTTTGTCGCGGCTGACGATTTCGGCAAGATCATCAACCCGATGATCGTCGAAGGCCAGGTGCATGGCGGGCTGGCGCAGGGCATTGGCCAGGCGCTGCTCGAAGGCACGCATTACGACCCGGAGAACGGGCAGCTGCTGACGGCGAGCTACATGGACTACACCATGCCGCGCGCCGACGATCTGCCGTCTTTCCAGGTCTCGACCACCGAAACCGCATGCCCGTCGAACCCGCTCGGAATCAAGGGCTGCGGCGAGGCAGGCGCCATCGGTTCTCCGCCGGCGCTCATCAACGCCATCACAGACGCAATCGGCAACAATGACCTGACGATGCCCGCCACCGCCGAGCGGGTCTGGGCAGCGCTCCGGTCGGCACAATAGAAAAGGGAGGCAGACATCATGTATGCAACCAATTATCACCGTGCCTCCTCGGTGGAGGACGCAGTCAAGCTGGTCTCGACCAATGACGAGGCCAAGTATCTCTCTGGCGGGCAGACCCTGCTGCCCACCATGAAGCAACGGCTCGCGGCACCCTCGGATCTCGTTGATCTGAGGCATGTGGGCGAGATGAAGGGCATCTCGGTCGATGGCGGGAAGATCCGGATCGGGGCCGCCACGACGCATGCGGAGGTGGCTCAGTCGTCCGACATCGCCAGCGTCTGTCCCGGCCTCGCGCATCTGGCCGCCCATATCGGCGACCCGCATGTGCGGCACATGGGCACGATCGGTGGCTCGATCGCCAACAATGATCCGGCCGCCGATTACCCGGCGGCCCTGCTGGCGCTCAATGCGACCATCATCACCAACACGCGCTCGATTGCCGCCGATGCGTATTTCACCGGCATGTTCGACACCGCGCTGGAAGAGGGCGAACTGATCGTGGCGGTCGAAATCACCGCGCCCGCCAAATGCGGGTATGCCAAGTTCCCTAATCCGGCATCGCGTTATGCGCTGACGGGCGTCTTTGTCGCAAGACAGGGCGACGGATCAGTCCGTGTGGCAGTCACCGGCGCTGGCTCCGACGGCGTCTTCCGCCAGACGGAGATGGAGCAAGCTTTGGCGTCGGATTTCTCCGCCGCGGCGCTGGACGGCATCACGGTCGACGATGCCGACCTGATGGCGGACATTCACGGCTCCTCGGCCTATCGCGCCAACCTGGTGAAGGTCATGGCCAAGCGCGCGGTAACGGCTGCCGGGTAAGGCACCCTGCCCGAGGGCCGCACGATGCGACGAGATAGATAGAAGGGCGGGTCTCAGGATCCGCCCTTTCGCATGGGGTGGTCAGGCCGGCTCGCGCAGCAGCGACCTGGCCACCGCGCGGGCTTCGCGATCCGCCGCATAGACATCTTCAATGCCTGCCGCCTCGTGGCCGTCATCGAGCCGATCCATCGTTTCGGCGACGATATCCGCCATGTCCAGAAATCCGGTCCGGCCGGCAATGAAGGCGTCGAGGGCGGCTTCCTTGGCGCCATTGAGAATGGCGCCTTGCAGGCCGCCGCGCTGCATGGCGGTGCGGGCAAGCGCGAGCGCCGGAAACCGGGTCTCGTCGGGCGCGGTGAAATCGAGCCGCGCAAGTCGCGCGAAATCCAGCCGTTCGACCGGGAGACTGGCGCGGCGCGGATGGGAGATGGCGTAGCCGATCGCGTGGCGCATGTCGGGCGCGCCGAGCTGGGCCAGCACCGAACCGTCCGAATAGCCGACCATCGAATGGATGATGGACTGCGGATGGACGATCACCTCGATCTGATCGGGCCGCAGGCCGAACAGATGGCGCGCCTCGATCATCTCCAGCGCCTTGTTGAACATGGAGGCGCTGTCGATGGAGATCTTGATGCCCATCGACCAGTTCGGATGCGCGGCGGCGATTTCGGGCGTGACTGCGGCCATCTGTTCGCGTGTGTAATCGCGGAATGGTCCGCCGGACGCGGTCAGGATGATGCGCTCGACTGCATGGCGCTGGTTTTCCTCCAGCACCTGGAAGATGGCGTTGTGTTCGCTGTCGACCGGCAGCAGCCTGCCGCCGCCCCGGCTCATCGCCGCCGTGAACAGGTCGCCTGCGGAGACCAGGCATTCCTTGTTGGCCAGCGCGATATCGGCGCCGCCTGCGACAGCGGCAAGCGTCGGGGCAAGGCCGGCGATGCCGACAATTCCCGCCAGCAAGAGGTCGGTGTCGCGGTGACCGGCTTCGATCAAGGCCGACGGCCCGGCTCCCACCTCGATGCCTGAGCCTGCGAGCGCGGATTTCAGCTCGGCATAGCGGTCCGGATCTGCGGTTGCGGCAAAGCCCGCGCCGGTTTGCCTGGCTTGCTGAACCAGAAGCTCGATGTTGCCCATGCCGGTGATGGCGGGAACCTCGAAGGCCTCGCGGCCGCCGAGATGTTCCATGACATCAAGCGTGTTGCGGCCGATGGAGCCGGTTGAACCGAGGATGGAAATGCGGCGTTTTGTTGCAAGGGCGGCACTGTTCATGAAAACACCATCGTAGGCTTCTTGGATGCGGTCAAGCCATCCTCAGAGTATAAGGCCTGTGGCATTCAGGCTGGTTTCCAACGGCAAAACGCGTGGATTTGCTCAATCCCGAGGTGTTGTTGAAAGATTATTCAGATCAAGCAATTCGAGGAACAGGGCGGAGTGGTCGAGATCGCCGCCGCCGAGATTCTCCGCCAGGCGCACGAACCTGTCGCGCACGGCCTGCACCATGGGCAGCCGGATGCCGAGCGCCCGGGCCTCCATGAGCACGTTGTCGAGATCCTTGATCTGGACGAGCGCCCTGCCGCCGGGCTCAAAGTCGCCCGATTGCATGCGCGCGCCGTGCAGCTGCAGGATGGTGGAATCGGCAAATCCACCCGCGAGCGCGGTGCGGAAGGCCTCAAGGTCGCCGCCGCCTTGAGACACCAGCAGGGTGGCTTCCGCGACGGCGCCTATGGTGATGCCGACGATGGCCTGATTGGCGAGCTTGGCGAGCTGGCCCGCGCCGGACGGTCCGACCCGCACTGCCCGGCCCATGGGCTTGAAAAGATGCGCCACCGCATCGAACACCTGCTGCTCGCCGCCCGCCATGATCGCCAGGGTTCCCGCCTCGGCGCCCTTGGTGCCGCCGCTCACAGGGGCGTCGAGGTGGCTGACGCCCAGCTCCGCCAGGCGCGCGGCGTGATCGCGGGCCTGGGAAGGCCGGATCGAACTCATGTCGACAACGGTGGCCCCGCCGGGAATCGATCCGGCCATGCCTGATTCGAACAGGACATGGTTCACAACCGCGCCATCGGTCAGCATGGTGATGATGTGGGTTGCGTCTCGGACCGCATCCTTTGGATCGAGGGCGATCCGGGCGCCCTCGGCCTCAAGCGGAGCCGATTTCGAGGGATCCCTGTTCCAGACGGTCAGCTCAAATCCGGCGGCAAGCAGCCGCCTTGCCATAGGCAGCCCCATCAGGCCTGTGCCGAGCAGTGCAATCGATGTGGTCATACCGGGCTACCTTTACGCGTTTCGGAGGGTCGCCTGATGCAGCAGCGAGGTCCAGCTGTTCATGGAGGCGAGATGGCAATAGATCGTCGCCAGCGCGTCGGCCTTGCGCAGCTTGAGGAAATCCTCATCGCCCATGGCCAGGAGCTTCGCCTCGTCGACCAGGTGGAACCCGGTAATGTTGAAGTTCTGGCCGTCGCCAAGGGTGATCTTGCTGTTGCGCTCCGCAAGCAGGCCGCTGTCAGCGATCACCTTCATGATCTGTCTGGTCTTGACGAACATGCCCTGGTACTGCTCGCAGAAAGACAGCGCGCTCTTGATGACTTCGCCCTGGTCGTTGTCCTCGAACAATGGCTTGACGTCCTTGCCTTCACCGGCGTCGAAATCCACGAGCCGGGCGGGGTCGTTTTCGATGCACAGGGTCAGCCGCTCGTCGGTTTCACCGCCGGCGAGGATGAAGGGATAGCGCCGGACATAGGCCGGAACATAATGTGGTTCAGCCCATTTGCCCTCGGAATCGATGAAGAGGTTCTCCCCGTCCCTGATCCCGGTGATGACCATCGGCATGTAGTCAGGGCCCGAAAAGACGATCGGATAGGACCGCATTGCAGCAGGCATTTCCGCCGCCATCAGCGGGATGACGATCGCGTTCGCCGCAAAGCCCAGGTCGCCGCTCAAGGCCAGTCCCTTGCCGCCATGCCGCTCGCGGTTCAGGGCCTCGGGCGACTTGTAAAAGAGCGGAAGTTTTTCTGCCTGCTTGTCCTTGCTGCCGGTCACTGGCCGTCTCCCCCAATATGGTTGTGTCCGTCTCTGTAGAGACTTTTCGCGCGTATGATCATGAAGTTCAAGAACAATCGATATTTGTTGAGAGGCACGGACAGTTGGTGTTTCGAGGCAGCCGGCAGCTATACAAGCCGTTCGGCGCTCAATAAGTTGGCCGGCATGACAGATTCCGACATTCTTGACAGCCGGTATTCGTGGATGCGGCTTGGTGCGACCCTGGCGATTGCCGTGATCGGCAATGTCGGGATGTGGGCGATCATCGTGATCATGCCGGCGGTGCAAAGCGAGTTTGCCATCGCCCGGGCGGATGCCTCGCTCCCCTATACATTGACCATGGTCGGCTTCGGCCTCGGCAATCTGGTGATCGGCCGCGCAGTCGACAGGTGGGGGATCACGGTGGCGCTGATCGGGTCGGCGCTCACCATTGCAACGGGGTTCGGACTGGCCGCTATCAGCGGCTCGGTCCTGACGCTGACGGTCACGCATTTCATCATCGGATTCGGCACAGCGGCGAGTTTCGGGCCGCTGATCGCCGACATTTCCCACTGGTTCTACAAGCGGCGCGGCATCGCGGTGGCGATTGCCGCAAGTGGAAACTATCTGTCGGGCGCGATCTGGCCGATGCTGCTCGCCGGGATCCTGAGTGAACATGGCTGGCGGGCTGTCTACCTTGTGCTTGCCATCGTCCCGGTGCTGCTGATCCTGCCGCTGTCGATGCTGCTCAGGCGCCGGGTGCCTGACGATGCGACGGCGCACGCCAACAGGATGTCGGCGGCCAATGCAAAGTCGGTCAGCTTCTCGCCCAGCGCCCTGCAATGGCTTCTGGGCCTGGCCGGGATCGGGTGCTGCGTGGCGATGGCGATGCCGCAGGTGCATCTCGTCTCCTATTGCACGGATCTGGGCTATGGCCCCGCGGTCGGCGCTGAAATGCTATCGCTGATGCTGATGGGCGGCGTTGTCTCGCGGCTGGTGTCCGGCCTGGTCGCCGACAAGCTTGGCGGGGTCAAGACGCTGCTGATTGGCTCGACCCTGCAATGCATCGCCTTGTTTCTGTATCTGCCGTTCGATGCGCTGGTGCCGCTCTACATCGTCAGCCTGATCTTTGGTCTGTCGCAGGGCGGGATTGTGCCGAGCTATGCGCTGATTGTCCGCGAATACCTCCCGGCGAAGGAAGCGGGCGCTCGTGTCGGGTTCGTCATCATGGCGACGATCACGGGAATGGCGCTCGGCGGCTGGATGTCGGGCTGGATCTACGATCTCACCGGCTCCTACCAGGCGGCCTTCCTCAACGGCATCGCCTGGAACTTCCTCAACATCGCGATCATCGCGCTCTTGTTGTTCAAGTCGCGGGCGCGGCGCGGCGAGGCGGTTGCGGCTTGATCAGGGAGGGGAAGGCGGTTCGGCCATTTGCCCCGGAAAGGGTGTAAACCAATCTCCCCGGCATCAAATGTAGACCATGTCCTCGGAATGGAGCTTTTCTGGGTGGTGATCCCGGAAGGATTCGAACCTTCGACCCCAGGATTAGGAATCCTGTGCTCTATCCCCTGAGCTACGGGACCACGCGATCCTCTGCATACAGAAAGCCGGGCGGTTCTTCAATACGAAGAACCGCCCGGATGAGAGGCGATGCACGATTGCCGAGATCTCCAGCCTGATCTCAGCCATGAGGGTATTGACGGTCAGGCAGCCAGCGCCTTTTCGGCCAGATTGACCCAGTAGGACACGCCCACCGGGATGGCATCGTCGTTGAAATCATAGGCCGGGTGGTGGAGGCCCGCGGTGTCGCCATTGCCCATGAAAATGAAGGCGCCGGGCCTTGATTCGAGCATGAAGGAAAAATCCTCGCCGCCCATAGTGGGTGGCTGGTTTCGCTCGACCATGCCCTCGCCTGCGAGACCCTCAGCCACATCGGCGGCAAAATCGGTCTCGTCGGCGTGGTTGAAGGTGACGGGGTAGTTCCTGAGATATCTCACATTGGCTTCCACGGCATGGGCGGCGGCGACGCCGCGGGCAATCTCGTTGATCCGGGCTTCGGCCAGGTCCCGCATCGCTGGCGACAGCGTGCGTACGGTGCCGGCCAGTTCAACGGTCTCGGGGATGATGTTGTAGGCGGATCCGCCGAGGAACTTGGTCACCGAAACCACGACAGACTCAAGCGGATTGGCATTGCGCGAAGCGATCGTCTGGAGCGACGAGACGATGGCCGAGCCGGCGACAATCGGATCGATCGTCAGATGCGGCATCGCGGCATGGCCGCCGAGACCCTTGAGGGAGATGTCGAAGATGTCGGTCGCCGCCATGATCGGCCCCTTGCGGATGGCGAACTGGCCAACCGGAAGCCCCGGCAGATTGTGCATGCCGAACACCTTGGTGATGCCGAAGCGCTCCATCATGCCGTCATTGACCATCTCGCGGCCGCCGCCGCCGCCTTCTTCCGCAGGCTGGAAGATCACGGCCACGGAACCGGTGAAATTGCGCGTTGCAGCAAGATGGCGGGCGGCGCCCAGCAGCATGGCCGTGTGACCGTCATGACCGCAGGCGTGCATCTTTCCGGGCGTGCGCGAGGCCCAGGGCAGGCCGGTGATCTCGGTGATCGGCAGGGCGTCCATGTCGGCGCGCAGGCCGATCGCCGGACCATTGCCCCCGGGCCGGCCATGAATGATGCCGACAACGCCGGTCTTGCCAATGCCGGTCACGACCTCGTCACATCCAAAGGATCTGAGCTTCTCGGCGACGAAGGCGGCCGTGTTGTGCACGTCAAACAGCAGTTCAGGATCGGCGTGAAGCGTGCGGCGCCATTCGGCAACCTCGTCCTTCATGGAAACAACATCGGCGACAAGCTGCATTTTAAACCCCTATGTGACCTAGTTCTCCGGCTAAGACGCTTGTGCAGTTATCGCCTTTTGCCATCTGTCTGCCATATAGGTTAAGTAGGCGCTCGTGACGAGTAAAAAGCAGCGACCAGTTCCCCTTGAGCCAGATGCCGATCGTCATTTTCTACGGCGGGACACCGTTGAATGTAATTGGAAACCGGATGCCCAGAATGAGCTTGAATGAACAGATGCGCCGAATCGGCACAGGCATGGCGATTGTGGGGTTGGCGCTGGTTTTTTCCAGTGAAACGATTGCCAAGCCAAGAATCGCCGTGGATGTGAACTCAGGCCGGGTGATCGAGCATGAACAGGCGTTTCAGCGCTGGTATCCGGCCTCGCTGACGAAACTCATGACGGCCTATGTCGTGTTCTCGGCGATCCGGTCGGGCCAGATGACCATAGAAACGCCGATTGCGATGTCGATTCATGCAGCCCAGGAGCCGCCGAGCAAGATGTATTTCAAGCCCGGCGAACGGTTCCCGCTCGATTCGGCCCTCAAGTATCTGATGGTCAAATCCGCCAATGATGTCGCTGTGGCGATCGCAGAAGCGGTTTCCGGCAGCGAGGAGGCTTTTGTCCGCGACATGAATGCCGCCGCCCTGCGCATCGGCATGACGTCGACGCGGTTTGTCAATCCGAACGGTCTTCCCGGAAGTGGGCAATACACCACCGCCCGCGACATGGCCCTGCTGGCGGTCACCATGCGTCGCGAGTTTCCCGAGTTTGCGCATTATTACGGTTATGAGGGTTTTGTCGTCGGTACGGCTACCCACATCAATTACAACTTGCTGATGGGGAGGTTTCCGGGCGCCGATGGGATGAAGACCGGCTTTATCTGCGCATCCGGATTCAATCAGGTTTCCTCGGCGACCCGCAACGGCAAGACAGCAGTCAGCGTAGTGTTCGGGGCGCCTTCGCAAGAAGCCAGGGCAGAGGAATCGGCGCGGCTTCTGAACGAGGTGCTGACAGGTTCAGCACCGAGCGGCGTCACGCTTTCAGACCTTGCGCCTTACGGCGAGGGGCGCGACGTGGTGGCCGATATCTCCGGCGAGATTTGCACCAAGGCAGCGCGGGACGCGCGTTATGAGGGCCGCGATGTGGAGGGCAAGATGGTGCTCGATTCGCCCTATCTTGTTGCGCTGACGCGCGAACCGCGGCTGGTCCAGGCCCCGGCAGGGCCGCCGGCGCCAAGCACTGAGATCGCGTTATCGAGAATTCCGCTTCCGATCGCGCGACCATCTGAGACGCTTGCCGGACAGGTCGAGCCTTTCGCGGCCTCGGCGTTCACGGCACCGGCCGGATCCGCAGCGGCCGCCGAAGCAATGCCGTTGCGCTCGAGTGTCCCGATCCCCATTCCACGGCCCGCAAATTAACCCCGGAAGACTCAAGAAATGACGCCAGACAGCCCATCGAAGCCGGCCTGGTCGGCCCCCCGCGGCATCCCGGTGTCGATCCTCACCGGATTCCTGGGAGCGGGCAAGACAACCCTGCTCAACCGGTTGATCCGTGATCCCTGGCTCAGCGACGCGGCACTGATCATCAATGAATTCGGCGATATCGGCATTGATCACCTGCTTGTCGAAAGCTCCGGTGATGGGGTGATCGAACTGTCAGACGGATGCCTGTGCTGCACCGTGCGCGGCGAACTGGTGGACACGCTTGCCGACCTGATGGACAGGATGCAGTCGGGGCGGGTGAGGCCATTCTCGCGGGTGGTCATCGAGACCACGGGGCTTGCCGACCCTGTCCCGGTGATGCAGTCGGTGATCGGCCATCCGGCGCTGGGTCAATCCTACCGGCTGGAAGGCCTGGTCACCGTTGTCGATGCGGTCAATGGTCTGTCGACACTCTCCGCCCACGATGAGGCGCGCCGCCAGGTGGCGGTAGCCGATACATTGGTGCTCTCGAAGACCGGCCTTGCCGAGCCCTCGGAAGACTTGCGCGCACTCCTGCACACTCTCAATCCGCTGGCGCGCGTGCTGGATGCTGGCGGCCCCGATATCACGGCCCGGGGCCTGTTCGACACCGGAGCCTATGACCCCGGCACACGCAGTCTTGACGTGGTGCGGTGGCTGAGTTCGATGGACGACGGACATGATCATCACCACCATCATGCCCATGATGTGAACCGTCACAATGCTGACATCCGCGCCGAATCCATGGTCTTTGAGAAGCCGGTTTCGCCTGAAGCGCTGATGATGTTTCTGGATCTGCTGCGCTCGGCGCACGGTCCGAACCTCTTGCGCATGAAGGGCATCATCAAGCTGTCGGACGATGCGTCCCGTCCCCTCGTGCTGCACGCGGTGCAAGCGCTGATGTCCGAACCGGTGCGACTGGAGGCCTGGCCGGAGGGTGCGAGCCAGGAGACCAGGTTGGTGGTGATCACCAGGGACATGCCACAGGGCTTTGTCGGCGAGCTGTTTGCGGCCTTTGCCAACGAGCCTGGAATCGGGCGTCCCGACAAGGCCGCGCTTGTCGACAATCCGCTGGCCATACCGGGCGTGCCGTCGTCGCGTTAACGCGGCTCAGGCCTTCTCGATCAGAAAGGCGTGGCCGCCTTCTATCGGCTGGCTGCTCAAGAGCTGATGGCCGGCTTCCCGGCAGAAATGCGGAATGTCGATCACCGCCAGCGGATCAGTGGTTTCGATCCGCAGACGTGCGCCGGTGGCCAGATCCTGCAGGTGCTTGCGGGTTCTCAGGACCGGAAGCGGGCATTTGAGCCCGCGCAAATCCAGCCGATCGCCGTCGCTCAATTCTTGCTCCAGATCTTCCAGAACGGTTTTTCTGATTCTGATGACTGAGGCTGCTGCTGTGCACTCTCCACCGCAGCGGATGCGGCAGGGTTGGGGACAGGCACGGGAACGCCGCCGAGGGACGGCGCCGGGGCTGTCTCGTCACCCGTGGCTTGATCTTCTGCTGCAGACGGCGCGGCCGTCTCCTCCGGAGAAGACATCATTGGCGTTGCGGGTTGTGACTGTGGCGCCAGGGCCTTGAGCGGGTTGCCGGTGGAAAACAGGCTGAGGACCGGCACGGAAGGAGCCTGCGCGCCATTGGCGGCCATTCTCGCCGCCAGTTCGGCCTCTTTCTGTGCGCGGCGGGCGTCTGCCTCCGCCTTGGCTTCATTGGCCGCGATCTGCCTGGCTTCCTCCCGCTCGAACTTGTCGACAGCCTTCAAGAAGTTGGCGTTCCAGCTCTGCTCATAGGCATAGTGGGCCGACGCCAGCGTGGTGGGCACGCTTGCGGGCGGGCAGGACGCACTTGCCTGAAACGCAGCGTTCTCAATCTGGGGAACCTGGTTGAAGACATACTGACGTTCGCAGACATCCACCTTGGGGGGACGCTTGGTCAGTTCGAAGTGGTCGTAGCCAACCTTCAGCATCTTCCAGAACTCGAAATGTTCGCTGTCGCGGTGCCGCGCCATGTTCTCCGGCGTCATGCGGAAGGGCAGCGCCTCGACGAGGAAATACTCCTGGCCACCCTTGAAGGCGTCGCGGGCAAAGCCGTAGATCTCCAGGACCTGCTCGTCGGTCATCGAGTAGCAGCCCGCCGATGAACAGGCGCCATGGACCATAAGGTTGGATCCGGTGCGGCCATAGGAGCGGTCGTAGCTGTTGGGATAGCCCATGTTGAACGACAGGTAGTAGCTCGACTTGGGGTTCATTTGCGCCGGGTAGATCCGGTAGTAACCCTCCGGCGCCTGACGGTCGCCTTCCTTGAACTTGGGACCGAGTTCACCGGACCATTTGCAGATCTCATAGGACGCAATGATGTCGTAGCGGCCATTGCCCTTCTGCTTCCAGACTTCGAGAACGCCCTCTTCCTTGAATATCCGCATCATGATCGGCGACCGCGTGCTCATGTCGTTCGCCTTCATCTTGTTGACGAGCTTGGCGGGCAGCGGGTGTTCAACCTTGTTGGAAACCGAGTCGAGCGCATCCTGGCATCCGGTCAGGCCCAGAAGCAGAATAGGGAGGAATCGCAGTGTTCGCATTGGAGTCATGGTGTCTCTTGAACTTCGCAATTGCTGGTTCCCGGCGCGTGGATGACGGTCTTCAAACGCGTCTCAGCCGGACATTTCGCTGCAACATTACTCCGAACACGGTTCATGAAGCATTAACCGTAATATCTGCTGGCCGCAAATATCCCGTTCCGGGCGACCGTAGATGCCGTTGTAAATGTGGCCCGATTACGGCGACTGTCAGCCGATTTGGCGTCCGATCTTGAGGAACTTCTTGCGCCGGTCTGACCGGAGTTCGTCGCCGCTGCGGCCGGACAGGTCTTCGAGTGCGGCGGCGATCGTGTCTCCGGCGCGGGCGATGACGGCGTGATGATCACGATGAGCGCCGCCAACAGGCTCGGCAATGATGCCGTCGATGATGCCCAGATCGCGCAGATCCTCGGCGGTGATCTTCATCGACGTGGCGGCGTCGCGGGCTCGGGTGGCGTCGCGCCACAGGATCGAGGCGGCCCCTTCGGGCGAGATCACCGAATAGATCGAATGCTCGAGCATGTAGACCCGGTTTCCGGTGGCAATCGCGATGGCGCCGCCGGAGCCGCCTTCGCCGATGATAATCGATATCAGCGGCGCGCGGAGGTTGAGGCAGGTCTCGGTCGACCGGGCGATGGCCTCGGCCTGGCCGCGCTCCTCGGCACCCACACCGGGATAGGCGCCGGCGGTGTCGACAAGCGTGATCACCGGGATTTCGAACCGGTCGGCCAGTTCCATGACGCGGATGGCCTTGCGGTAGCCCTCGGGGCGCGCGGAGCCGAAATTGTGACGGATGCGGGTCTTGGTGTCGTGGCCCTTTTCCTGGCCGATGACGACAACCGGCTGGCCGCGGAACCGCGCAAAACCGGCCTGGATGGCGGCATCCTCGGCGAATTTCCGATCGCCCGCGAGTGGTGTGAATTCCTCGAAAAGGGTCTTGGCGTAATCGCCGAAATGCGGCCGGTCAGGATGCCTGGCGACCTGGGTCTTCTGCCAGGGATTAAGCTTGCCATAGATGTCGGCCATGGCGTCGCGGGCCCTTGTTTCGAGCCGGGCGATCTCGTCGCCGGTGTCGATGCTCTCATCCTCGGAGGCCAGCTTCCTCAATTCATGGATCTTGCCCTCCAGGTCGGAGATGGGTTTTTCGAAATCAAGGTAATGGTGCATCAAACTTTTCCGCGCGGGTATCCGCTTTTTGTATCGCCGGGCACAGTCAATCGCAGTCAGATGTATCTGTCACGCGTTAGTTTGCCGCACGCGAGCGGGCTTAATCGCGATTTTTTGTGGCTTTTGCAAGGGGGTGATGATCATTGACCAGTTGCCGCAGCCGCTCATCGAGAACATGCGTGTAGATTTGAGTGGTCGAAATATCCGCGTGACCCAGCAATTCCTGAACCGCTCTGAGATCGGCGCCACCGGCCAGCAGATGGCTTGCGAAGGCATGACGTAGCACATGAGGCGAGACTTTGGCCACCGGGATGCCGGCGCGCCCGGCGACATACTTGAGATCCCTGGCAAAGACCTGCCGCGACAAATGGCCTTCACTCGAATTGGCCGGGAACAGAAAGCCGGCCTCTTCCGCCGCATCGCCGATAGTGTCCAGCCATGCATCAAGTGCCGCGCGCGCCGGACGCGACATCGGCACCATGCGCTCCTTGGCCCCCTTGCCGCGCACCACCAGGAACCGGCCCTGATCGGCCAGCACGCGATAGGGCAGGCTGACCAGTTCGCTGACCCGCATGCCGGTGGCGTAAAGCAGTTCAAGAAGCGCACGAAAGCGGATGCGTTGCAGCGCCTCGGCCTTGTCCCGGGCCATTTCTATATCCGTCTGTGCCTGCGCCAGAAGCCGGGAGACATCGTCGATGCTGAGCACCTTCGGCAGCGACCGGCTCTTGCGCGGAGAATCGATCACGCCGGTCGGATCATCCGTGCGCAGTCCCTCGGCGTGCAGGAATTTGTAGAATTGCCGCAAGGCCGAGAGCCGCCGCGCCTGCGATGCGGGGGAGAAGCCGCGCGCGGCCAGATCGCTGAGCAAGGCCCTGATGTCATCAGGCCGGGCGCTTGCCAGCGTCGATCCAAGCGATCTGAGCACGGCGGAGGCGTCGTCGAGATCGCGGCGGTAGGCGTCAAGCGTGTTGTTGGCGGCGCCGCGCTCGGCGCTCATCATCTCGAGAAAGGCTTCGGCATTGGCGGCGCTGAGATCGCGCATGGCTGGGGATTGCCTTGTCAGCGGTTGAGTTTTTCGGTGGGGACACGCACGGTAAGTTCGCGATCCACCGGCTCGACATACATCACCAGCGCAAACATCGAACCATAGACAATGCCAAAGAGCATGGCGCACAGGAGCAGAAATCGAAACAGTGAGGGCATGGGAACTCCGGCGAACGGGCGAAATGCTGTTATGCGGCAGTGCGCGCGCTGTTTCAAGGCGGATGCGGACAGGCGCCAATGCTTGACGCGCCGCCGGACATGGCCAATAGAAGGGCCCAACCAACGGATTGCGGCGCCAAGCGCCAAAGTCCAGGCGCAAGGGACGCAGTAACATCCGGCAAGCGCGCATTTTCCTCTTCCAACCCTGTTCCGGTGCGGAGGTGTTTGCGTCAAGGGTGGGGGAGAGTGTTGACGCAACCGCAGCCAAGTGTGCTGGAGCAGGACATTGACAAGGCGCGAGGTGTGCTCGGTCGCCGCAATCTGGTGTTTGTCGGCCTGATGGGAGCCGGGAAGTCGGCCATCGGCCGGCTTGTCGCGCAAATGCTCGATATCCCGTTCGTGGACTCCGATCATGAAATAGAACGGGTGTCGCGCATGTCGATCCCGGAACTGTTCGAGGCCTATGGCGAACCCGAATTCAGGGCGCTGGAAGCGCGGGTGATCAAGCGGCTGCTCAAGACCGGGCCGCGCGTCCTGTCGACCGGCGGCGGGGCGTTCATGAACGACGCCACCCGGACGATGGTGCTGTCGCAAGGCCTGTCGGTCTGGCTGAAGGCGGATCTTGATGTGCTCTGGACGCGGGTTTCCAAACGCGATACCCGGCCGCTGCTCAAGACCGCCAATCCCAGGCAAACGCTGTCCGATCTGCTTGACCAGCGCTATCCGGTCTATGCAAAGGCGGATCTGACGGTGCAGTCACGGGATGACGCCAAGGAAACAATCGCCGCGGAAGCCATCTCTGCGGTGGCGCGGCTCGACCGCACTGAGAAGAAAGCACCCAAATCATGAAGCCTACGGAGTCCCGGGAAACTGTTCGTGTCGAACTCGGCCAGCGCAGCTACGATATCATCATCGGTCCGGGCCTGATCGCCGAGGCGGGCGCGGAAATCGCCAGGCACAATTCGGGCATCCGTTGCGCTGTCATCACCGACCGGAATGTCGCCACGGCTCATCTGGACACCCTGCTTGCGAGCCTTGCCGCCGGCGGTGTCGAAGCGGCGCCGCTGGTGCTGGAGCCGGGCGAGAAGACCAAGCGCTTTGATGAGTTGATCCGGGTGTGCGACCATGTACTGGGCGCAAGGCTCGAGCGCGGCGATGCCGTGGTGGCGCTGGGCGGGGGCGTGATCGGCGACCTCGCAGGTTTTGCTGCGGGCATCGTGCGCCGCGGCATGGGGTTCATCCAGATCCCGACCAGCCTGCTCGCCCAGGTGGATTCCTCCGTTGGCGGCAAGACCGGGATCAATTCACCGCACGGGAAGAACCTGATCGGGGTGTTTCATCAGCCGGATCTGGTGCTGGCTGACACCGATGTGCTCGACACATTGCCGATCCGCGAGTTTCGCGCCGGATATGCCGAAGTGGCGAAATACGGCCTTATCGACCGTCCGGATTTCTTTGCCTGGCTTGAGACGAACTGGCGTGACGTCTTTGCAGGCGGCCAGGCGCGCATTCACGCCATTGCCACCGGGTGCCAGGCCAAGGCCAGCGTGGTTGCTGCCGACGAGCGGGAAAGCGGTGCGCGAGCATTGCTCAATTTCGGACATACATTCGGACATGCGCTGGAAGCCGCGACCGGTTATGACGGCGCGCGGCTGGTGCATGGCGAGGGTGTCGCCATCGGCATGGTGCTGGCGCATGAGTTTTCCGCACGGATGAACCTTGCGAGCCCGGATGACGCGGCACGGGTTGAGCGGCATCTTCGCGAGGTTGGCTTGCCGACACGGATGTCGGACATTGAAGGCGAGCTGCCGCCGACCGATATACTGATGAAGCACATCGCGCAGGACAAGAAAGTCCGCCGCGGTGCGCTGACCTTCATTCTGACCCATGGCGTCGGGCGATGTTTCGTATCTGACCATGTGCCGGGGGATGAAGTGTTTCGATTTCTGGAAGAGAAACGGGCGACATGATGCTGGAGACTATTGGCGCAATCCTGACCGATCACGGTCTGACCATTCTGGCCATCCTGGTCCTCATCGGCTTGTCCGGGTTCTTCTCCGGTTCGGAGACGGCGCTGACGGCGGCGTCGCGCGCCCGCATGCATTCACTCGAAATCAACGGCGATCTTCGTGCCGGGACGGTCAACACGCTCATCGAACGCCGGGACCGGCTGATCGGGGCGCTGCTGATCGGCAACAACCTGGTCAACATCCTGGCTTCAGCGCTCGCAACCAGCGTGCTGTTGTCGATCTTTGGCGATTCGGGGGTTGCGGTCGCGACCCTGACCATGACCCTGCTTCTCGTGATCTTCGCCGAAGTCCTGCCCAAGAGCTGGGCGATTTCAGCGCCTGACAGGTTTGCCATGACCGTGGCCCCGGTGGTCAAGGCCTTCGTCGTGGTCGTCGGCCCGCTTTCGAGCTTCGTAAACTGGATCGTGCGCCATATCATGTCGCTGTTCGGGATCACTTTCGCCTCGGAGACGTCGATGCTGTCGGCGCATGAGGAAATTCGCGGCGCAGTGGATCTTGCGCACCGAGAAGGCTCGGTGGTCAAGGCGGATCGCGACAGGCTCGGCGGCGTTCTCGATCTGGGCGAGCTGGAAGTTTCCGACGTCATGGTGCACCGCACCTCGATGCGGATGCTCAACGCCGATGAGACGCCCGAGGTCAATGTCCGCGCCGTGCTCGAGAGCCCTTACACGCGGATGCCTATCTGGCGCGGCTCGACCGACAACATCATCGGCATAGTTCACGCCAAGGACGTGTTGCGGGTGCTGGCCGAAGTCTCCAACGAGCCGCAGCGGATGGATGTCGTCAAGATCGCACAGAAGCCGTGGTTCGTGCCCGACACGACCAGCGTGCCGGATCAGCTCAATGCGTTCCTGAGACGCAAGGCGCATATCGCCATCGTCGTGGATGAATATGGCGAGGTGGAAGGGTTGGTGACGCTCGAGGATATCCTCGAAGAAATCGTCGGCGACATCACCGACGAGCACGACACCGAGGTTCAGGGCGTCCATCAGGAAGCCGATGGTTCGATCGTCGTTGACGGGTCCGTGCCGATTCGCGATCTCAACCGGGCGCTTGACTGGTCGTTGCCCGACGACGAGGCGACCACTGTTGCCGGCCTGGTGATCCACGAATCGCAGACCATTCCCGAGGAGAAGCAGGCCTTCACATTTCACGGCAAGCGATTCGTGGTGATGAAGCGGGACCGCAATCGAATCACCCGGCTCAGAATCAGGCCTGCCGACAAGGTCTGAGAGGCGCGATGCCCGATGGATTTGGCGCAGCAAGCGCTACCAGCGGGTTGTCTCGCCCGGTGCTGAAGCCTCGATCGCCATGGCGTGAAGGCCGCCGTCGAGTTCATCCTTGAGCAGTTCGTTGACGGCGCGGTGGCGCTGGATGCGGCTCATGCCTGCGAAAGCCGGCGCAACGATGCGGATGCGAAAATGAGTTTCGCCGGTGCCGTCGAAGGACCCGTGGTGGTCGCTGCCGGAATGATGATGTCCGGCGTGCAGATGGCTTTCATTGATCACCACAAGCCGCTCGGGCTCGAAGTGTTCGGTCAAGGCTGTTTCAATGCGGCTCTGGCGGGACATGCAGACGCTCCTCATGGTTCGATGCGGTCATAAATATCAGCTGTCACGATTTGCGTGGTGGCATTCGACGCCGAGACGGGGTACGCAGCTTGAATCATCCCTGTCAATCCTTGTTCGTTAACGTGCAGAGCACCATAATTGTCGACATGAAACTGGATTCCAAATATTTCGATCGCATCCGGGTCCGCCGCAAGGGCGAGCGTCCGGCTGAGCCATCCACGCCTGAATGCCAGTGGGATGGGTGTTCCAAGCCCGGCGTTCACCGCGCGCCGGTTGGCCGTGACGCCGAAGGACAGTATTTCCTGTTCTGCTTCGAGCACGCGCGTGATTACAACAAGGGATACAACTACTTTTCCGGCCTGTCCGATGGCGAGATCGCGCGCTACCAGAAGGAGGCGCTGACCGGGCACCGGCCAACATGGAAAATGGGCGTCAACCGCTCGGCCGAAAGCGGGCCGACCCAATCCACTGCCAAATCCGGATCCGCTAGCGCGCATGCACGTATGAAAGATCCGCACGGGTTCTTCAATGGTCCGCGCCCCACCCGGTCTGTCCGGGCGCGCAAGGTGAAATCGCTGGAGGCCAAGGCGTTCGATACTCTGGGCCTGGCCGCAAACGCGACATCAGCGGAAATCAAGACCCGCTACAAGGATCTGGTCAAGCAACACCACCCCGACGCCAATGGCGGCGACCGCGGTTCGGAAGACCGTTTTCGCGCCGTCATCCAGGCCTACCAATTGTTAAAGCAGTCTGGTTTCTGCTAAGCGAACAGTCTAAGCAGGATCGGACAGGAGAGACGGCCCGTGGGCGTCATGCGCCAGGCCTTGGAGACAAGATGAGCAAGATCGACCTCGATATCACCAACCTGCCGGACACCACCGTCAATGTGCGCGAAGTGTTTGGCATCGATTCGGACATCACCGTCCCCGCCTTCAAGGAACGGGACTCCTATGTGCCCGACCTTGATCCGGATTATCTGTTTGACCGCGACACCACGCTCGCCATCCTGGCAGGCTTCGCCCATAACCGCCGTGTGATGGTTTCGGGCTACCACGGCACCGGCAAGTCGACCCATATCGAGCAGGTCGCGGCGCGGCTCAACTGGCCGTGCGTGCGCGTCAACCTCGACAGCCATGTTAGCCGTATCGATCTCGTCGGCAAGGACGCGATCGTCGTGCGCGACGGGCTGCAGATCACCGAATTCAAGGACGGGATTCTTCCCTGGGCCTACCAGCACAATGTGGCGCTGGTGTTCGACGAGTATGACGCCGGCCGCCCGGACGTGATGTTCGTGATCCAGCGGGTGCTCGAATCATCGGGGCGCCTGACGCTGCTCGACCAGAGCCGCGTCATCAGGCCGCATCCGGCGTTCCGGCTTTTTGCAACGGCCAACACGGTGGGCCTCGGCGACACGACAGGGCTCTACCACGGCACCCAGCAGATCAACCAGGCGCAGATGGACCGCTGGTCGATCGTGACCACGCTGAACTATCTGCCGCATGACCAGGAAGTCGGCATTATCGCTTCCAAGGTCAAGGAGTTCGCCAAGGGTGATGGCCGTGAAACCATCTCGCGCATGGTGCGGGTGGCGGACATGACCCGGGCTTCCTTCGTCAATGGCGACTTGTCGACCGTGATGAGCCCGCGCACCGTGATCATGTGGGCCGAGAACGCACAGATCTTCGGCGATGTGGCGATGGCGTTCCGCCTGACCTTTCTCAACAAGTGCGACGAACTGGAGCGGGCATTGGTGGCTGAACACTATCAGCGCGCCTTCGGCGTCGAGTTGAAGGAAAGCGCTGCCAATATCGTTCTCAGCGCAACCGCCTGACGGATACCCAAATGGCCGGACGCGGCGACAACACACGACCGAAGACTACAGGCACCGTTGACGCCGAGCCGTTCCGGCGGGCGCTGACTGGCTGCGTGCGGGCGATTGCCGGCGATCATGAGCTGGAAGTGGTGTTCGGCACGGACAAGCCAGGGATATCTGGCGAGCGCGCCCGGCTTCCCGACCTGCCAAAACGCCCGACGCGCAACGATTTCGCCGTCACCCGCGGGGTTGGCGATTCGATGGCATTGCGCAAGGCCTGCCACGATGATGCGGTTCATGCCCGGATGGCGCCGCAGGGGCCGGATGCGCGCGCGGTCTATGATGCGGTCGAGCAGGCCCGGGTCGAGGCGATCGGCGCCCGGCGGATGACCGGCGTCGGCGACAATCTCGCCTCGATGCTCGAGGACAAGTATCAGCGCGCCAATTACCAGGGGATCGTCAACCGCGAGGATGCGCCGCTTGAAGAAGCGGTGGCGCTGATGGTGCGCGAGAAACTGACCGGCCGCAAGCCGCCGCAGTCCTCGGGCCAGGTGGTTGAGCTGTGGCGCGATTTCATCGAGGACAAGGCCGGCGGCGTGCTCGACACGCTCGAGGGCTCGGTCGAAAACCAGCAGGCCTTTGCCCGCGTGGTGCGCGAAATGCTCTCGGCGATGGAGATGGCCGAAGACTACGGCGATGACGACAGCGAACAGGATGAACAGGACGAGGTCTCCGACGAAGACCAGCCGCGCAGCGAGCAGGAAAACGACCAGTCCTCGCAGGAAGAGGCCGGATCCGACGCGGCGCCGGCGGAGGAGAGCGAGACCTCCGACGAGCAGATGGATTCGGGCGAGATGGACGGCGCCGAGGCCGGCGATGACGACACCATCGACGACAGCGACGAGGATGCCGACACGCCGGGCGAAACCCGCAAGTCGAGCGACCCCTTCACCGACCTCAACGAGAAGATCGACTACAGGGTCTTCACCACCGAATTCGACGAGGAAATCGCCGCCGAGGAATTGTGCGAGGAAGCCGAGCTCGAGCGCCTGCGGGCTTTTCTCGACAAGCAACTGGCGCATCTGCAGGGCGTGGTCGGGCGGCTTGCCAACCGGCTGCAGCGGCGGCTGATGGCGCAACAGAACCGGGCCTGGGATTTCGATCTCGAGGAAGGCTATCTCGACAGCGCGCGCCTGACCCGGATGATCATTGATCCGATGCAGCCGCTGTCGTTCAAGATGGAGCGCGACACCAATTTCCGCGACACGGTGGTGACGCTGCTGATCGACAATTCGGGCTCGATGCGCGGCCGCCCGATCACGGTTGCGGCCACCTGCGCCGATATCCTGGCGCGCACGCTCGAGCGCTGCGGTGTCAAGGTCGAGCTCCTGGGCTTCACCACCAAGGCCTGGAAGGGTGGACAATCCCGCGAGAAATGGCTGACCGGGGGCAAACCTCCATTGCCCGGGCGGCTCAATGACCTCAGGCACATCATCTACAAATCCGCGGACGCGCCCTGGCGCCGGGCGCGGCGAAACCTCGGACTGATGATGCGCGAGGGCCTGCTCAAGGAAAACATCGACGGCGAAGCTCTGATCTGGGCCCATTCCCGGCTGCAGAGACGGCCTGAACAACGCAAGATCCTGATGATGATTTCGGATGGCGCGCCGGTCGATGATTCGACGCTGTCGGTCAATCCGGGCAACTATCTCGAGCGCCATCTGCGTGCGGTCATCGAGGAAATCGAGACCCGTTCGCCGGTGGAACTGCTTGCCATCGGCATCGGCCATGATGTCACCCGCTATTACCGTCGAGCCGTTACGATTGTCGACGCCGAGGAACTCGCCGGCGCCATGACCGAGCAATTGGCGGCACTGTTTGCCGATGAGGCCGCTGGTCCCACTTCCCGCCGCGGACGCAAGCGAGCGTGAGGCGGCCCAAAGCCACTGCACGTCTTGTGATTGTCGCCAGCGCTCTCCTTCTGGTGAGCGCATCCGCGGTCCTGCCGCTTCGGGCCGAAGACGAAGCCATCGACATCAGGTCGCGGCTGATAAGCCATTTCAAGGTCGGATCCGACGAGACGCGATTTGGCGAGTTCGAATTCCTGGGCGGGTTGGAGTTGAGTTCTTCCAGCGCGTCGCTTGGCGGGATGTCTGCCATTCGGCTCTCCGAGGGAAGAGACAGTTTTCTCGGCGTCATGGACACCGGATTCTGGTATGCCGGCCGGCTCGAGCGGAATGAAAACGGTGTATTGACCGGGGTCTCGGATTTCTCCGTCTCCCCGATTCTCGATGCCGACGGCGCCGCCTCCGACGAGAAGTGGCGGTTTGATGCCGAGGGGCTGATGGTCCGCGGCGATGAAGTGCTGGTCAGTTTCGAACGAAACAGCCGGGTCGATATCTATCCCGCCAGGGCGCCGGGCGGTTCCAGGCCTACGGGATCCCTGCCGTTGCTGATCCCTCTCGAAGAGTTCCGAAGCAATCGCGGACTGGAAACGATCACGGTTGCGCCCGAAGCCTCGGCGCTTGCCGGCGCCGTGGTGGTGGTGTCCGAGAAGAGCCTCAACCAGAGCGGCGATATCTATGCCGCCATTCTCAACGGGCCGTCCAAGGGTGTTTTTTTCGTCAAGCGTCATCCGCCTTACGACATCACCGACGGAGATTTTCTGCCCAACGGGGATCTGCTGCTGCTGGAGCGGCGCTTCTCCATGGCCGGGGGAATCGGCATGCGGATCCGCCGCATCGACGGCAGCCGGCTGGGGCCGGGGAACCTGGTGGATGGACCAGTGCTTCTGGAAACCGATTTCGGTTATCAGATCGACAACATGGAAGGCCTGGACGTGACGACGGACGATCAGGGCCAGATCTTCGTCACGCTGGTTTCAGATGACAATCACTCGATCCTGCAGCGGAACCTGGTTTTGGAGTTCCGCTACCTGGGCGACGCCGAATAAGACTCCACGCTGTTTGCGCCACCGGCCCAATCTGCACGATCGGCTGACTTTTCGAACCAGGCTGGAAATCGTTTTTACCTGTCAGACCGACTATGCCCGGCCCTGAGGGATCAGGACCGGCATCAGCGCGCCGTAGGGCGCCAGCATGGCGAGACCGACGAGCAGCTTGACCATCAGGTCGCCCAGCGCCCAGGAGACCCAGCGTGGGGCTTCCACGGCGAACAGGCCCAGAAGCGGTGCGGCTTCGCTGGCAAAGGCGTCGCCCGGACCGATCACGCCGGCAAACTGCGAGAAGGCGAGACTGAAAAAGATCAACGTGTCGAGGCTCGAGCCAATGATGGTGGAAGCCAGCGGCGGCAGCCACCATGTGCGATTGCGCAGCCGGTCGAAGATCGAGACATCGAGCAGCTGCGCCGCCAGGAAAGCAGAGCCGGACGCAACCGCGATGCGGGGCGTGGCCAGCCACACCGAAAGCGCCACCGCGACGATGAAGCCGCAAAAGACCACGAGGCGGGCCGTGGAGGGTCCAAAGCGGCGATTGGCAAGATCGGTGACCAGGAACGCTACCGGATAGGTGAAGGCGCCCCAGGTCAAGAGGTCAGCCAGATTGAGCGCGCCCAATGTGAAATCGACCGGGAACTGGACCAGGAAGTTCGAGGCCACGACGACAGCGGCCATGACGGCCATGAACGGCAAGAGGGGGAGTGTCATTCGCATTTTTTTATCCTGGGTTGATGCCACCAGCGGAAAAAACGAAGGCGGGCCTGAAGCCCGCCATCATGATGAGTGCACAGTCTGGCTGAATCAGGCGACCGCTTTTTCGACGATCTTCTTGGCGATCTGCCGCTTGAGCAGGCGCGCGCGCATCGACAATTCGCCATCCTTGGCCTTGGCCAAAAACGCATCGAGGCCGCCACGATGTTCAACGGTACGCAGGGCGTTCGCTGAAATGCGCAGACGGTAGCGCTGGCCGAGTGCATCGGAGATCAGCGTCACGTTGCACAGGTTCGGCAGAAACCGGCGACGGGTCCGGTTGTTGGCATGGCTGACATTGTTACCAGACTGAACAGCCTTACCGGTCAATTCACAGCTGCGGGACATTTTGCACCTATTATCTTTTCGCCATCGGACGGGCCGAGCCAGACTTGGGGCTCACCCAAAGGACCGCAGGCCTTTATCGGAAGTCGCGTGTCTATAGTCAGACCAGCAAGCCCAGTCAAGCGGGAAGGGCACGGAAACCGGCGAAAGTGCTGCTTCAGCCCTGTCTCAGCCGATAATTGTCGTCCCGAGCATGGAAATGTCGCAATGTATGTCAAGCTTGGACCAGATTCTGCACGGCGACGAACGCACGTGCAAAACTATTGAGGATTCAGCATGAGCCGTGCCTGGTCGACACTTCTGGTCCTGACGATGACGGCGCTGTTGCAGGTGAGCCTGCAGACCGGCCTTCGTGCCGAGCCGGTGAAATTCCAGTCCGAATATTCCGTCCGGCTCATCGGATTTCCCGTGGCGTATGCGAGCTTCATCACGAATGTCGACGGAAACAACTACAAGATTTCGGGAACCTTGCGCACATCCGCATTGTCCGACATTCTTTCTAAAACCCGCGGCACCGCCAATGTCTCGGGCAGACTGAGCGATGACCGCCTGCTCGCGTCGAACTTCATGGTCAGCTATTCAAGCGGCAATTCCGCGAAGAAGACCGAGATCGAATTTCGCAACGGCAATGTCAAGTCCACCGTCACCACGCCGAAGCGCCCGGCTTCTGGCGCGGACTGGGTGCCGATCACGGATGCAGATCTGCGGGCGGTGCTCGATCCGCTCTCGGGCCTGGTTTTCCCGGGCGGTTCGAAAGTCTGCCACCGCAGCCTGCCGATTTTTGATGGACAGTCCCGCGTCACGCTGCATCTCGCGCCCAGGGGCGTGAGGCCGTTCCGGACCGACGGCTTTGCAGGGGATGCGATAGTCTGCTCGGTCCGGTTCGAACCGAAGGCCGGTTATCGCAAGAGTTCTTCGGGCATCCAGTATCTTTCCGAGCTCAAGACGATGGAAGTCTGGTTCGCCAGGCATGAGGATGGTGACCTCTATGCCCCGGTCTATGCCAAGATTCCCACCAAGATAGGTCAGGTAATCGTTGCTGCGACCCGCTTTGGCGGCTAAAGCCGTCCTTCGTGCAAGACTGCGGCGAAGACTCGTTCGGGGACGGCTTCACGCTGCGGCAAGCTGGGGGCGGAACGTGGGAAACATTCCAACATTGGTCGGGTTTTCGGCTGTCGTGATGTGGGCGGCGCTGGCGCTGCTGACGGCGGCGTCGGGCACCATGCCACCGTTTCAACTGTCCGCGATCTGCTTTCTGATCGGTTCGGTGATCGGTCTTTCGGCGATGATCCGGGATCCGTCCAGGTTCCGGGCGTTCCGGCAGCCGGCGAAGGTGTGGGCGCTCGGCCTTTTCGGCCTTTTCGGCTACCATTTCCTCTATTTCACCGCGCTCAGGAACGCGCCGGCGGTTGAGGCGGGCCTGATTGCCTATCTCTGGCCGCTGCTGATCGTGGTGGGCTCGGCGTTGCTGCCGGGAGAGCGCCTCGGCTGGCATCACGTGGTGGGGGCCCTGATGGGGCTCGCGGGCACGGCGCTGATCCTGATGCGCGGTGCGGAGGGTGGTTTTGGTGGCGGCAGCCTGCTGGGATATGCGGCGGCGGGCCTGTGCGCGCTGACCTGGTCCTCCTACTCGCTCATCTCGCGGCGGTTCGGCGCGACGCCCACGGACGTCGTCGCCGGGTTCTGCCTGATTTCCGCGGTTCTCTCGGCGCTCTGCCACGTTCTTCTCGAAACAACGGTCTGGCCTGAGACGTCCGGTCAATGGCTTGCGGTGCTTGGCCTTGGACTGGGACCGGTGGGACTGGCGTTCTATGCCTGGGACTACGGGGTCAAGAAGGGCGATATCCAGGTGCTGGGCGTGGCGAGCTATGCCGCGCCGCTGCTGTCGACATTGATCCTCATCCTGTTCGGCCACGGCCGGGCCAGCATCGGCATCGTGCTTGCCTGCCTGCTGATCACCGGCGGGGCGTTTCTGGCTGCCAAGGATCTGCTCAGAGGGAGGCCAACCAGATGACGGGGACAATCGCCGGTTTCGAGACCGTAGAGCATGGCGTGCTGCTTCTGTCGTTGCTGGCTTTCGCAGCCTATCTGACACTGCTCGACAAACCGGTCTCAATGACGCGTACCACGGCCAAGACGCTTGCCGTCGGGTCGCTTTGTGCGCTGGCGCTCATGGCGGGTGGACCGAAGCTGCTGGCGCTGGCGCTTGCCCTGTCTGCCCTCGGAGATGCTTTCCTGGCGCATGAGGGCGAGGTGGCCTTTCTGGGCGGCCTTGGCAGTTTCCTGGCCGCACACATCGGCTACGCCATCCTGTTCATCTCGTCGGGGCCGGGATTTTCGCAAGCCGCGGTTCCGGGAGCCCTCGCGATCATGGTGTTTGCGCTCGGGATGGGGGTCCTGATGGTCCGCAAGGCAGGACCGCTGAAGATGCCCGTGGCGGCTTATGTCGTGGCGATCGCCATCATGGGGCTGGGCGGTGTGACGCTGGGCGGGCCGGTGCTCGTCGGGGTCGCGCTGTTCATGGCGTCGGATGCGATCCTGGGTTCGGAAAAGTTCCTGATGGCCGAGGCAAGCCCCTACAGGCGGCTGACCAGCCCTGCGGTTTGGGTTCTCTACTATGCTGGCCAGCTGCTGATCACGCTTGGCCTTCTGGCCTGACCGGCGCGCCATTGAAGGGCGACGGGCGCCAATCCGGCGGCGCCATTTCGAAGCTTGAGAAGTCGAACCCCGGCGCCACGGTGCAGCCGACAAGGGTCCAGGCGCCGAGAGACGCAGCTGACTGCCACCAGCCGGCAGGCACGACGATCTGCGGCCGCTCGCCATTGCCAAGGTTCATGCCGAGACGATGGGATTCTGCATTGCATCCATCGGCTGACAGTGTCAGGGCCAGCGGCCCGCCGCCATGCCAGTGCCAGACTTCCGCCGCGTCGGTGACCCGATGCCAGTGCGAACAGTCGCCGCCTTCCAGCAGGTAGTAGATCGCGGTCGAATGGCCACGTTCGCCGCCCTCGGGGTCCCGGAATGTTTCGCGGTACCAGCCGCCCTCGGGATGCTCGCGCATGTCGAGAATGGCGATGATCTCGCGCGCGGACAGGGTCTCGTTCATGGTCAGAAATGATCCTTGCGCCGGCGCAGTTCCGCGAACACTTCCACATCGCTGGCGGCCTCCATCTCCAGATGCTTGCGGATGGACGGATCGCCGGTTCGCAGGAAGGGATTGGTGCGTTTCTCGAATCCGATGGTGGTCGGCAGGGTCGGCAGTTTCCGGGCGCGCAGATCGTCGATTTCCTTCATCCGCTCGGCGAGCGCCTGATTGTCCGGATCGACGGTTACGGCAAATCGTCCGTTGGCCTGCGTGTATTCATGACCGCAATAGACCCGGGTCTGGTCGGGCAGCGCGGCAAGCCTGGCAAGCGAGCCGTACATGTCGTCCGGCGAGCCTTCGAACAGGCGGCCGCAGCCCAGCGCAAACAGAGTGTCGGCGGCAAACAGCAGATCCTCGTCCGGGATATAAAAGCAGATATGCCCGGCGGTATGTCCCGGCGTCGCGATCACCTTCACGCTCCTGCCGGCAAACTCGAACGTGTCGCCATCGTTCACGGTCCGGGTCAGGCCGGCGATCTTGCCCTCCTCGGCGGCGGGACCGATGATCTCCGGTGACCAGGTCTCAGCCAGGGTGGGGATTCCCTCGACATGATCGGGGTGGTGATGCGTGATGAGGAGATGCGTGAGGCGCCAGTTGCCCTCCTCAAGGCGTTTCGCAATCACGGCCCCATCGGGTGCGTCGATGCTCGCCGTTTCGCCGGTCAGAGGATCGTGCAGAATGACGCCGAAATTGTCCTGCCGACAGGAAAACTGGTCGATCATGAGACGTGTCATCCGCTTCTCTCCAACAGCCATTGAATCAGTTGGCAAAGCATAACGGTGGGTGCCCGGTTCGTCACCCTTCGTTATGGGGTCGGACTTTATGCAATGTCACCCATGGCTTTTCGGCGCGTCATAAGAGTTGTAAATATCACTTGCCGAAGCCTTGGCGATCACAGAGGCGAACATTCCCATGAAGCTCTATTGCAGCAGAAATCCCAATCCGCGACTGGCAGTCGCCGTGGCGCGCCATCTTGACTCTCCGGTCGAGTTCGAGTTTGCGGCGCCCTTCGCCGAGGGGCAGGCGGAGCGGTTCTTGAAACTCAACCCGAACCTGAGCATTCCTATCCTCGAGGAAGCCGGCGGGACGCTTTGGGAAGCCGATGCGATCGCCTGCAGGCTGTCGCGGGCAATGGGGTCGGATTTCTGGCGCGTCGGGGACGATGAGCCGGACATGATCCGCTGGATAAGCTGGGGCAAGGCGAACTTTGTCCATGCCTGCGACATGGTGCATTTTGAGCGAGGCACCAAGCAACGATACGGCATCGGTCCGATCGACACGGACGAGATTGCCAAGGGACTGGAGATGTTCCATCGGTCGGCCCTGATCCTTGAGGCTCATCTTGCGTCCAGGGAGTGGCTGACAGGCGGTGCGCCATCCTATGCCGATTTCCGCATGGCAACGTTTCTGCCCTACAACGACATTGCAAAATTGCCACTCGACGGGTTTGAGGCGGTGATGCGCTGGTACGCGAGGCTCGACGCTCTTCCGGCCTGGCGTCAGCCTTTCGACAGCCTGCGGATTCCCGAACTCCCGCCGGTTCCGGTGTGACAGGCATCCGGCCCAATCGGCAAATATGGATGACGGCGCCTTTGCCGGCCCCGAGCCGCAAGCAGTAGAGCGGACAAGCCACGGTCTCTGATCAATGGATTTTCCGGGTGTGCGCCAAAACCACCCGGTGCTAGGCTGCGCTGAAGCCGCCCGATCCATTCAGGTTCCCCGCCATGCATGCCGATATCGTTGACTTGAGACAGTTTTACCATTCCCGGCTCGGCAGGTTTGCCGAACATTCCGTGGCAATGGCGCTGTCGTCGATCTGGGCCAACCTGCCCGGCGAGCGATTGATGGGCCTTGGCTATGCGGCGCCCTATCTTGACCGCTTCGGGCCAGAAGCGGAGCGGACCTTCGCCTTCATGCCGGCCGGCCAGGGCGCGGTGAACTGGCCGATGGGCGGTCCCTCGGCCACGGCCCTGGTGTTTGATGAGGAACTGCCGCTGCCGGATGCCGCCCTTGACCGCGTGCTGATGGTGCATTCGCTGGAGTTTGCCGAAAATCCGCGGGAAACGCTGAAAGAGCTTTGGCGGGTGCTGGCGCCTGGCGGGCGGCTGGTGATCGTCGCGCCAAATCGCCGCGGCGTCTGGGCCCGGTTCGAGCACACGCCGTTCGGCGCCGGGCGGCCCTATTCGCGCGGGCAGCTGATCCGGCTCCTGCGTGAAAGCAATTTCACGCCCGGCGCCTTCACGGAAGCGCTGTTCTTTCCGCCATCGGAGCGGGCAGTGATCCTGCGGATGCGCGCGGTTTTCGAGCGAATTGGCCGCAGGATGTGGCCGGTGTTTTCCGGAGTCATCATCGTTGAGGCACAGAAGCGGCTGTACCAGGGCTTGCCGGTTGCGGCGCGGGCATCGCGCCGGGTGTTCGTTCCTGTGCTGTCGCCGCAGACCTCGCGTGCCGTGCACCCGCGGCGCTCCGAACCCACCGGCTGATCGCCACTCTCGACAAGATCGCTGCAAGAGGCTATTTCCGCCTCACTCCGCGAGGTTTTTCGTTTGCAAGGAAATTTCACCATGAGCAGCTCAGAGCGTCCCAGCCCGAAACCGGGTGTCCTGGATATCGCCGCCTATGTCCCGGGGCGCGAATCCGCTCATGGTGTGGCCAAGGTCTACAAGCTCTCATCGAACGAATCCCCCCTTGGACCAAGCCCGCTGGTGACGGAAGCCTTCGCCGCACGGAATGTCGATCTGGCGACCTATCCCGATGGGTCCGCACATGAGCTGCGTGAGGCGATCTCCCGTGCCTACGGGCTCAATCCCGGAAACATCCTGTGCGGCAACGGTTCGGACGAATTGCTCGGCCTCCTGTGCCAGACCTATCTGGCTCCCGGCGACGAGGGGCTGTTCACCGAACACGGGTTTCTGGTCTACAAGATCCAGATCATGGCCGCCGGCGCCACTCCGGTTTCCGTTCCGGACACGGATCTGACGGCCGATGTCGACGCGATTCTCGGTGCGGTCACCCGCAAGACCAAGATCGTGTTCCTTGCCAATCCCAACAATCCGACCGGCACCTATATTCCGGTCAGCGAAGTCCGGCGGCTGCATGCCGGGCTGCCGGCGCATGTGATCCTGGTGCTGGACGCGGCCTATGCCGAATATGTCCGCCGCAATGACTACGAGGCGGGGATCGAGCTGGTTTCTGCCAATCCCAATGTGGTGATGACCCGGACATTCTCGAAGATCCACGGGCTGGCGGGTCTGAGGATCGGCTGGATGTATGCGAATGAAACCATCATCGATGCCTGCAACCGGGTTCGCGGACCATTCAATGTCAATGCGCTGGCGCTCATTGCCGGCGCCGCGGCGATCGGCGACCGGGCGCATATCGAACGCGCCGTCGAGCACAATGACGCCTGGCTCGGCCGTGTCTGCGAAGCTGTGGAAGCGCTTGGCCTGACGGTGACGCCGTCGGTGGGCAATTTCGTGCTGATCCATTTTCCGAAGACCGCCGGCAAGACCGCGGCCGAGGCGGACGAGTTTCTCTCCTCGCGCGGCTTTATCCTGCGCCGGGTGGCGGGCTACGGCCTGCCCGATTCGCTGCGGATGACCATCGGGAGCGAGGAAGCCAATCTCGGCGCCCTGGCTGCGCTGAAGGAATTCATGGCCTGACCATCATGAGTGAACCGCTGTTTGAAAACGTCACCCTGATCGGGATCGGCCTTATCGGCTCGTCGCTGGCGCGCGTGATTGCCGCCAAGCGACTGGCCCGCCATGTCACCATTGCCACGAGAAGCGCCGAAACTCTTGCGGCGGCGCGTGCGCTTGGGCTTGGGGACAGCTATTCCCTTTCGAACGCGGAAGCGGTCGCCGACGCCGATCTGGTGATCGTGTCCGTGCCTGTCGGCGCCTCCGAGCAGGTGGCGCGCGAAATCGGTCCGCATCTCAAGCCCGGCGCGATCGTGACCGATGTGGGATCGACCAAGGCCTCGGTGGTGCGCCAGATGCAGCCGCATATGCCGGATCATGTTCATTTCATTGCCGGCCATCCCATCGCCGGTACCGAGCAAAGCGGGCCGGAGGCCGGGTTTGCCCAGCTGTTCGAGGGCCGTTGGTGCATTCTGACGCCGACCGAAGGGTCCGATGCCGGGGCGATCGCCCGGCTCACCGGGTTCTGGGAGGGCTGCGGCTCGACGGTCGAGCAGATGGATCCGGAGCATCATGACCTGGTGCTGGCGATCGTCTCGCACCTGCCGCACATCATAGCCTACAACATTGTCGGCACTGCCGATGACCTTGAGGCGGTGACGAAGTCGGAGGTGATAAAATACTCGGCCTCCGGCTTCCGCGACTTCACCCGTCTGGCTGCATCGGACCCGGTGATGTGGCGCGATGTCTGCCTGCACAACAAGGATGCGATCCTCGAAATGCTGGCGCGCTTTTCCGAAGACCTGTCCTCGCTGCAACGGGCGGTGCGGTGGGGCGACGGCGACAAGCTGCTCGAGCTTTTCACCCGCACCCGCGGCATCCGCCGGTCCATTGTCGAGGCCGGACAGGATACGGACGCGCCGAACTTCGGCCGCAACACGATCAAGCCGGATGCTAAGCTTCCGGCCGAATAGCTGGCGTCAGAAGCCGGGCAACTGCCCGAGCGGGAATATTCCGAGCGAAACCCTGTTGTTCTGAATCGTCAGTGGCAGGGTGATGCCGTCATTGCCGGGATCTGTGTCCAGAGTTGCGATCAAGGGCGCGAAGCGATTGATCAGCTTGGCAATCTCCGGATCCATGGCCGCCGCAAGCTCGATGATGCGTTGCGGATTGCGGATAGTCACCTCGAGGTTGCCGGATATCAGCCTGTCCGCGCCGACCTGAACAGGACCGGAGATTTCCAGGGACGATGTCTCGTCGAGCTCGATCGCCAGGCGATGGAACTGTGTTTCAAACGGAACGGCGATAGCGGTGTAGGGCGTATTCAACAGACCAGCCTGGCCGGGCAGGGTGGCCTCAAGCGTGATGGCCTTGCCCGCAAGTCCGGCCAGAAGGTTGCTTTGAAGATCCTCGCCAAAGAGGGCGACGTCGAGATCCGGACCGTTCTTGCGGCCGTGTGCGGTTATCCTTCCGGCCTGCATGGCGAGTTTCTGCGTCAATCCGGCGCCGTCAATATCGAAACTCACGGTGCGGCCATCAACCGAACCCCGGCTGACACCGTCCGTTGTCGCCTGGACGCTTGTCTGCAGAGATTGCCAGTCCACGCGGGCGTCAAGTCCGGGTGCAGTGACTGCCAGCGGCCCGTCGATTTCAGCAACGACATGGCCCGGCCGGTAGAATTGCGCGGCGGAGCGGAGCGCGCCGGAAATGGCTGTCACGCCGTCACTGGCGCGTGCATAGGACAGGGTTTGACAAAACAGGCCGAAGCGGAACGGATAGCCGCGAACCTCGGCATTCTCGCATCCGGCCTTTGCATTTACGCCGGTGATCGCGGCAAGCGTCTCCGGCAGGCGCGCTTCGATCCTCGAGGCGACCAGGAACCAGCCGATGGTCCACAAGACGCATCCCGCGACGATCGCAGTGGCGAGCCAGCCGAACTTTCGGGATGAAGAAGTTGAGGTCTGCCCGGACGGAATAGTTGGCATTGCGTTCTCGCTTTAGGCCCTGCAATAAGGGCAGGCATTGCGGTGGGAGCATGACCTGACACGGTCTGCCGGTCAGGGTTGCGAATCAAGACACGACCATCGGCTGCGGTGTGGCCATGTGGAGGACAATACGGGCACGGATATGGACGATTTTTGGGTGTTTGGCTATGGTTCACTGATGTGGCGGCCGGGATTTGATCACGAGGAAACCCGGCAGGCCCGATTGTTCGGTTATCACCGGGCGCTTTGCGTGCGATCGTTCGTTCATCGCGGCACGCCGGAGCGACCAGGACTGGTGCTTGGGCTTGATCGGGGCGGCTCATGCCATGGCGTTGCCTTCCGGATCAAGCCGGAGAACCGGGATGCGGTCACAGCCTATCTGCGCGAGCGGGAACTGGTCACGCAGGTGTATCTCGAGACCTTGCGTACAATCCGGCTGGACACCGGGCATCAGGTCCGCGCCATGACCTATGTGGTCGACCGTGCCCATCATCAATATGCGGGCGGCCTGACCGCGGATGATGCGCTTTTGCGGGTGCGGGGCGCCCGCGGGTTGTCCGGGCCGAACGAGGAGTATGTGCTCAACACGGTCACCCACCTGAACACGCTCGGAATTCGCGATCCGCACCTCGAGGCGATCGTGCATCGAATCACGGCCGAACACCGGCCTTGAGCCTCAACGCGAACCGGCGCCTGAATCCGCGGCGCCGAGTTCTGCAAGCCTGCGGCGGGCGTCCTCGCGCAAGGGGACCTGCGGATTGGCTTCGACCGTCTCGACCAGCAACTTGTCGCTGGCCGTCTCCATCACATCTATGAGCTTTTCCATGAAGGCATCGGGGTGCATGCCGGCGGGGATCGGCGGCAGGATCTGCACCTTGAAATGCCCGGGGTAACGCAGGAACTTGCGCCGAGGCCAGAACAGGCCGGGATGCATGACGACGGGCACCACCGGCACCTGGAGATCGCGGTAGAGGCGGGCAATGCCGTATTTGTAATCCGGCGGCGCGCCGGCGGCGCGGCGGGTGCCTTCAGGGTAGATGATGAGCTGACGGCCGCTTTCGATCTCGCGCTTGGTGCGTTCAAGCACCTCGGCCATGACCTTGCCCTTGGCCCCGCGATTGACCGGGACCATCCTCATCTTGAAAATATACTGGCCGAAAAGCGGGATCCAGCGGAGTTCGCGCTTGAGAATGTAGACCGGGTCGTCAAGCCAGGGCAGCAGCGCGTAGGCGTCCCAGAACGACTGATGCTTGGGCGCAAAGATGTAGCCGCCTTCGGGGATGTTCTCGAGGCCTTCGATTTCGAATGTGGTGCCGACGATCTTTGCCTGCAGCCAGTGATTGGCCAGCGCCCAGTTTTTCGGCACGCTCCATGCAGCCTTGCGCTCGGCCAGAAAATAATAGGGCGAGAACAGGATCATGCGCACGATCAGGTTGATGTAGAACGCGATGTTGAAGAGGATGGACCGTATGACAATCATTGCAGAATCCGGATTTGCGAGCGGCCCGCCGGTGCTCGTGACGGGTCCATGGTTCCGGGTTACACCATCGGCCGGCGGTGGAAAACCTGTGCGCGCGTGAATATCAGTGCAAACTGGCCGCGACCGGGCGATCGTCATCAATGTCGGCGCGCAAACCGCTCGCGGTCTTGGCGCCGCTCCAGTTGCGCAGCCGGGCAAGGGAGTATTTTGCATATTCCACGAAAAGCGTGCGCAGCGCCACGGGGTCGGACAGCCAGGCTTCCGTCTTCAGATCGGCATGGCTGACCGGATGGGCGATGAAGATCACATCCGGACTGGCTTGCGAGAGCTCCATGAGGCTTCGCGGCATGTGGTAATTGTTGGTGACCACCAGGATTCTTGAGTAGTCGTGCTCGCGGATCCAGAGAGCGGTTTCATTGGCGTTGCCGATGGTGTCGAGCGCCTCGTAGCCGATGTCGACGCAGCAATCGAAGGTGGCCGTCTGGGTGCCCGTGGCGCGGCGAAGCGCTGTGCTGCTGGTCGATGGATTGACGCCGGAAATCAGCAGGCGCTGGCCCACGCCGTCTTCAAGCAGGGCCAGGGCCTGGTCTATCCGCTGGTACCCGCCGGTGAGCGCAACAATCGCATCGACGTCGCCGGGCGTTGGCGCAGCCTTGAGCTCTGCGATGGTATCGGTAAAGCGGAAAAAGCCCATTGCGATCATGGCAATGGCAATGATCGTTGCAATGGTGACAATGCGCAGGCCATGATGCCCCACGCGCCTCAACCGATGCATCGCATCGCTCCTGGCGTCTTGCGGTGGTGCCGTTTCAGGCTGTGCGGTTTCCACACTCATGAAGCATGAATACTCCGAGATTCCGGCAAGGACCAGTCGGATTTGCGGCAAAACCCGGGCAAGTCAACCGATTTCTGCCGAGGACGGATCGGCGCGCTGCCGGTCGATGTCGCGGATGGTCCGGATCACGGTGAGGCGGGTGGTCAATGCGGTCATGGCCGATATGAGGATGACAATCCCGACAATGCCGAAATAGCCGGCGCCGCTCAAAGTAAAGCGGCCGAACAGGGCGGTGGCCTGATCATTGAGCGCGGTGGCCATGCTGTTGCTTTGCCAGGCGCCCAGCAGCAGGAAGGCCAAGGCCGCGGCGCCGCCGCCGAAGGCTGCGCCCTTGAGGCCGATCAGCAGGAACCGCTTCTGGAACTGGGATGCGATGAAGCCGGTTTCCGCGCCGACGAAATGCAGCACTTCGACGATATGGCGATTGCCGGCCATCGCGCCGCGGGTCGCAAAGATCACGGTGAGCATGGTGGTGGCGAGTATCAGGGTGAGGATGCCGACACCGATAAGGACAGTGATCCGGGCCATGGAAATCAGCCGGTCCGACCAGGCGCGATGATCGTCGAGCGTGGCAGTGGGGACCGCGTCGGCCAGAGCCTGGCGCATGGCTCCAAAATCCGGCGGCGCGGCCTCGTCGATCGTGACGATGACGAGGCGTGGAATCGGCAACTCGTCCATGTCGAAGCCCTCGCCAAGCCAGGGTTCGAGCAGTCTTGCGGTGGAGGCGCGATCCACGATTTCCGCCGACAAGGCGCCAGGGACGGCCAGGACAATGGTGCGGACTTCCGTCAAGGCGGCCTCCATGTCGAGACCGTCGTCCGGCTTGACCTGGATGGTGATCTCGCGGGAGACGTCCCCTTGCCAGGCCTCCGCCTTCTCCTGAACCATGGTGACCGCGCCAAGGGTCACGGCGCACAGGAACGACATGATGGCGATCACAACCATCAGTGCGCTGCCCGAGACATTGACCGGCGGAACGATCGGCGCCATCGGCCGCAAAGTGAGGGGGCGTTCCTTCCTGCCTGTATCCCGGGGTCTGGCGGCGGGTTCAGTCATAAATGTCAAGCCGCCCCTCAGACAGGATCATCCGGCGCGCATTGACCCGGTCCATCAGGGTGAGGTCATGGGTGGCGATGATAACGGCGGTGCCAAGCCGGTTCAGTTCAATGAACAGATTGAGCAAGCGCTGGGCCATGGGCGGATCGACATTGCCGGTGGGTTCGTCGGCCAGCAGGATTTCCGGCTGATCGATCAGGGCGCGGGCGATGGCGACGCGCTGCTTTTCCCCGCCGGAGAGAACCGGCGGCAGAACATTGATGCGTTCACCCAGGCCAACCCATTTGAGAAGCTCGATCACGTCGGAACGATAGCTCGATTCATCCTTGCCACGAACCCTGAGTGGCAGGGCGACATTCTCGTAGGTGGTCATGTGGTCGAGCAGGCGGAAATCCTGGAACACGATACCGATCCGGCGCCGGAGCAGAGGCAGCTCCTCGCCCGGGATCATCGAGATGTCCCGGTCGAACATGCGAATCAGGCCGCGCGTCGGTTTGAGCGACATGAACAAGAGCCGCATCAGTGTCGTCTTGCCAGCGCCCGATGGACCGGTGAGGAACTGGAAGGACCGCTTCGGGATGTCAAAGGTCAGGTCGCGCAGAACCTCAGGCCCCATACCATAGCGCAACCCGACATTTTCGAAATGGATCAAAGGTCAATTCCTGTCGCGATGGCGGTTCTGCGCAAGTCGCCAGACCAGATGGCCGCTTGCCCGCACAGTCGCCGCGCATGGTTAACGCCAAGTTAAAACAATGGTCAAGGCGACCTTATGGCACGCGGTGTTCGTCAAGCGTTAACCATTTCCGTTTACGCATCGGTAAGAGATGTTTCAACGGCTTTTGCTCGACAGAAGCGCAAACGGGGTGGCTGATGGGCACTTCAAGCCGCACGACGCACGCGATCGAACCGGGAAACGGCGATCTGTTGATGCCTGAACGGAGCCTGCGGCCACGGACATCGCGCCCGCGCGATGTCGAAGACGCATGTTTCGAGACCATCGGCGCGCCAGGCGCGAGGTTCTCACGCAAGCCCGCCACAGCCGAGATCGGCGGGGTTTTCAAATCCGGGCTGACCGGTTCACTGGAGCAGGGTCCGTTTCCGCCCGACTTTGCGTGTTCTGATCGGACGTCCCGGCCTGCCTCGAGCAGCAACGGGCGGCTCGGTGTGTTCAGCGGCAAGCCATCCGCGCATGCGGGCCCCGGCTCCAGGCTCGCCCTGGCAGCGTCCGCGTTCGCCCTGACGGTGGGCGGCTTTGCCGCAGCAGCCCTCTGGACTACCAGCACCCCGGAGCCGGTCTTGCCGTCCGAAGCGCGTGTACAGGCTCCGATCTCCGCGCCGGCCTTGGCGGGTGGCTTGTCGAGGTCCGTGGAGGCACCGTTGATCCCTGATCGCGTGACGACGTCCTCGACGCCGGCAAAGGAGACCGGTACCGGTACCGGTTACACCACGCCTGCGCCAAGACCGGCACGGATCGAAAGAGCTGGATCAATCCTGATGATACGGCCCGGCGGCAGCTGAACTTTCATCCGGATCCATCGATGCATGCCGGTGGTCTGGGGCTGTGGAAAGACCGCTGTCTAATCGGTTCCGATTTAAGGGGTTATGCGCTAGGAATGGTCAGCAATTTTGACCAAATCTCCTGGAGAGCGTGAATGCCGGTTGTGCGCGGAAAGATAATTGAGCCCCTGTTCACGCCGGAGATGATCGCCGAGCGCAATCGCACCATGGCCGCCGAGATAGCAGAGAGCCCGAAGCAGGATCTTCTGGTCATCTCCATTCTCAAGGGGTCGTTCATTTTCGCAGCTGATCTGATCCGGGCGCTGCATGATGCCGGTCTCGCACCCGAGGTCGAGTTCATCACCCTGTCGAGCTACGGCAAGGGCACGAAAAGCCAGGGCGTGAAGATCATCAAGGACATCGACAGCGATGTGCGCGACCGCGACATCCTGCTGATCGATGACATTCTCGAATCAGGCCGGACGCTAAGGTTTGCCCGTGACCTGATGTATGAGCGTGGCGCCAGGAATGTCGACATCGCAGTGCTTCTCGACAAGCGATCACGCCGGGAAGGCAGTCTGGACGCCGAGTATGTCGGGTTTGAATGTCCGGATTTTTTCGTTGTCGGCTATGGCATGGATGTGGCTTATGCATTCCGCGAGTTGCCATTTGTTGGCGTCGTCAAGGGCGACGCTTGAAGCCTGGTCACGATCGCGGTGCGGGAAAACCGCTTCAAGGTTACGTTGCCGCAAGGTTTGACCCCTAGTTTCCGTTCAAGAGCCGGAGGAATGGATCATGGCACGAATTCTCATAGCCGAAGATGAAGACACGCTCAGGCGCTTTGTCGCCCGTGCGCTTGCCATGGACGGCCACGACATTGTCGAGGCCGCCGATGGCGCTGAAGCACTGGAGCACATCGAGGCCGAGCCTTTCGATCTGCTGCTGTCCGATATCCGGATGCCGGTGATGGACGGCATCGCCCTGGCCACGGCTACTGCCGATCTCACGCCCGCGATGCCGATCCTGCTGATGACAGGCTATGCCGAGCAGCGTGAACGGGCGGAGCCGCTGATGCGCATCGTTGTCGATGTCGTTGAAAAACCGTTCACCCTGCCGCAGATCCGGCAGGCCGTGGCGGACGCGCTGATGGCGAAGGCTGCCTGAGATTCCTCATCGATGGGAACGTCTACTGAAGATCGAGCAGGCGTTCCAGGTATCGTTTCTCGATATCCGGCGATAGCTGGTCGCCCAGACGCTTGCGAATCGCGTCGAGGATCTCGCGGGCGCGCTGGATGTCGATTTCGTCGGGAACCTTGACCCGGCTGCCGAAGTCCGGGCCGGTGGTTGCGCGCGGGCGGCCGAGCGGATCGCGATCATCGGCCGAGCGGTTGCCGTTGCGGTCCGGACCCTGGCCTTCGCCTTCTCCGGGCTGCTCTCCCATTGCCTGCATCATCTGGTTCATCATGTCTTCCGCGCCCTGGCGCAGCGCCTGCAGGGCGCGGCCCTGATCGCCGAGCGCCTGACCGGTCTCGCCCTGTTCAAGGTTTCCGGTGGCATCACCCATGGCCTCGCCGGCTTCGCCGAAGCCCTCGGATGGATCGATCCCCAGCGCCTCGAGTTCGCTCTGCAATTGGCCCAGCGCGTCGCGCAGTTCCTGCTGGCTGCGGCCCAACGCTCCGAGCATGTCTTCCAGCGATTGATCGCCCTGGCCCTGCTGACCCTGATCCTGGCCCTCGCCAGGCTGCTGCTGGCCTTGCTGCTGGCGGTCGCGGCCTTCGCCCGGCTGACCTTGTTGGTTGCGGTCGGCGCGCATCGTCTCGTCCATGAGCTGTTGCTGCTGGCGCATCAGTTCTCCGAGCTTGTCCATCTGCTCGCGCATCGGCCCGCCCTGCTGCTGTTGCTGCTGCTGTCGGCCGGCCTGGAGGTTGTTCATCATGCGCTGCAGTTCCTGCAGCATCTGCTGGGCCTGGTCACGGGCGCCGGAGCGGGCCAGGTTCTCGATCTGGTCGAGCATGTTGTCGAGATCGCGCTGGCGCAGCGTATTCTGGGGCATGGCCTGATTCTCGGCATTCTGGTTGGCCGGGTTCTGGCGCGCCAGCTCACGCAGATAGTCCTGCATGGCTTCGCGCAGTTCATCCATCAATTGGCTGATCTCTTCATCCGTGGCGCCATTCTCCAGAGCTTCGGCCAAGGCGTTCTGGGCGTCGCGCAGACGCCGCTCGGCCAGCGAAAGGTTGCCGTCTTCGAGCTGCAGCGCCACACCCCACATGTAGTCGATGGCCGCGCGCAGATCTTCATCCGAGCGGGCGTTCTCAAGGCGCCCGCGGACCGATTGCAGCAACAGGTAATGGGTGAGATTGGGAATGGTCTCGTCGGGCGCGATGGTCAGCGCGTCATGCAGGTCAAAGACCCGCGTCAGATTGTTTGCGTCGAGCGCCAGCACACCGCGCTGCTCGACGACAGCGGCGGCCAGGGGTTCGGAAAAGCGCCGGCCGGGCAAGACGGTTTCCAGCGTCTCGCTGCGGCCTTCCTGTCCCGCCCCGTCTGTGGCGACGAGGGTGATCCTTACCTTCTGGCCAGCGAGCGGGTGTTCGGTCAGGTCATGGCTGGCAATCGCGCGGTTGTCTGGCGAGGACCGCCGTGGCAGCGAGAGACGGTATTGCGGCGGGTCGAACAGCGGCCGGGCGTCAGGCGAAGCTTCTTCCGCCGGCACGATTTCGGCCTCGGCCTTGGCCACTCCATGATCGTCCGTCAGCGTATATTCAAGCTCCAGCGCACCATTGGCTGCCCGGCGCGGCGTCTCGATGAAGGCAGCAACAGGCGGCTCGTCGGCGATCACGCGAATGGCGAATTCAGCCCCGGACCGTCCGGCATTGATGGTCAGATTGCCATCGGCGGCAGGCTTGAAGGTCCAGGTCGATCCATTTGCGGGAGCAACCGTGGCCATCTCCGCCGCTTCGTCGGTTTGCTCAAGCGGCGCGAGCGACGCCTGATCCGGCCCCCACATCACCTGGGCATCGGCACCGCTGCCGCCAACACGAATGGTGATTTCGCTGCCCTCGATGGCATCGACAACCGCGCCTTCGGAGCGGGTGACGCCGGTGAGGAAGACCGGGGCCTGATTGACGTAAGGGGGCGGGGTGATCCACGCGTCAATGCGAACATCGGGCAGGTCGCTGCTCACATGGCTGACAAAGGCATCACCGGGCCGGCCGGAATTGCCGGAGAAGGAATAGCCAAAGGCCACGAACAGCAACAGCCCTGCCGCCACCCGGAGGCCCCAGGGATCCTGCGCCGGCAGACTCGACCTCGGAACCCCTGTTTCAAGCGTCCCGATCTTTTGCGCCATGCGGCGGCGATGTTCTTCCCACAGCGCACGGGCGAAGGGATCGGCGGCCTCGATCCTGTCGTCCTGGGTGGTGATTGCCTGGTTGGCGATGCGGTTTTCCGCTTCAAGCCGGGAATCGATTTCGCTGCGGCCGGGCGCGCGGAACCGCGTCAGCGGCCACAATGACGCGAGCAGTCCTATAGCGAACAGACCCAGAAGCGTGAGCCGCAACCAGTCGGGAACGATCCGGAACAGGCCAAACCAGGAGAATGACAGATAAAGCGCAATGACACCAAGCAGCGGCGCCGACAGGGTGATCAGGCGGCCAAGCGAGAGGTTGATCCGCATGCGCAGCCGGCCGAAGGCGACCGAGCGGCGAGCCGCGTCGCTGCGATTTTCAGGGGGGGCTGCCATGCCGTCGGGGGTGCCTGCCATGTCATCTTCCTTCAGCGTCAAAAAAGAAGATAGCAGCCTTTGTGGCCAAGGCGAGGCCTGTGACATAAAAGTGAAAGCGTATTTCCGCCGTCAGGGAACAAATTGCCTATTTGAGGAAGGCAGAATGGCCTGCGTCAATCGAGCCAGGCGGGAACCGAATCGAGGCCGATCAGGTCCTCGTAGGACGGGCGTCCGCGCACAACGTGAAACCTGTCGCCATGCACCAGCACTTCCGGCACCAGAAGCCTTGTGTTGTAAGTCCCTGCCTGAACCGCGCCATAGGCGCCGGCCGAACCGACCGCGATCAGATCACCGGATTTGAGCGCGGTCATTTCTCGGTCCTTGGCAAGGTAATCGCCGCTTTCGCAGACCGGTCCGACAATGTCGGCGCGAATCCGCGGCGCGCTCGCCGCCGAGAGGCGGATCGGGCGAATCTCGTGCCAGGCTTCATAGAGCGTGGGCCGGATCAGATCGTTCATCGCGGCGTCGACGATGACGAAGGTCTTGTCGCCGCCATCCTTGACGTAGATGACTTCGGACACAAGCACGCCTGCATTGGCGACGATCAGCCGTCCTGGCTCAAGGATGACCTTGCAGCCCAGATTGCGCAGCCGGGCCTTGACCATTTCCCCGTAGGCATCGGGATCCGGCGGCGGCGCATTGTCGTCGCGATAGGGCACGCCCAGGCCGCCGCCGATGTCGAAATGATGGATCGCGTGGCCGTCGGCGCGAAGTGTTTCGACAAGCTCCACCATCAGCCTGAGCGCGTCGTCGAAGGGCTGCAGCTCGGTGATCTGGCTGCCGATATGCATGTCGATGCCGGTGACGCGCACGCCGGGAAGGCCTGCGGCATGCTTGTACACTGCCTGGGCGCGCCTCCAGGAGATGCCGAACTTGTCTTCCTTCTTGCCGGTCGAGATCTTGGCGTGGGTCTTCGCATCGACATCGGGATTGATGCGGAAGGAGATCGGCGCGACCTTGCGCATTGCCAGGGCGCGGGTGTTGAGCAGTTCGAGTTCGGGCTCGGATTCGATGTTGAAGCAAAAGATGTCGGCGTCCAGCGCGGCGTCCATTTCACGCGCGGTCTTGCCGACGCCGGAGAACAGGATCTTCGAGGCTGGAATGCCGGCGGCCAGCGCGCGACGCAACTCGCCTTCGGAGACCACATCGACGCCGGACCCGAGCCGCGCCAGGGTCTTGAGCACCGCCTGGTTTGAATTGGCCTTCATGGCGTAGCAGACCATCGCATCGATGTCGGCGAACGCGCCGGAAAACACCTTGTAGTGGCGCGCGAGCGTTGCGGTCGAATAACAGTAGAAGGGGGTGCCGACCTGGGCTGCGATGTCGGGCAGGCTCACGCCTTCTGCGTGGAGCACGCCGTCATGATAGTTGAAATGGTTCACCGGAGGCGCCTATTCGAGAAGGCCGTCGAGGACGAAACGCCGGTCCTTGACCGGAGCGGGATCTGTTGCGACCTCGGTTGCTGAAGCCGGAGCAACTGACACGCCCGGGCGGTCCAGCGGCCCCTTGCGTCCACAGCCTGAAAGGACTGCGACCGACAGGGCCAGAGCGCACAGGGTTTTGATCCAGGGACCGGTCGTCATTCGCTGTTCCTCACACTAGCCAACTCGCATGGCGCGGTGGTCTACATACAAGTTTTCGGTGCTCTGTGCACCCGGTTTTGTCCCAACTTCCGCTGGGGGTTCAGTTCTGGGTGCGCCACCAGGCGATCTGCTTGCGGACCTGGGAAGGTGCGGTCCCGCCATAGCTTTGACGGCTGGCAACGGAGGCGTCGACGGAGAGCACATCAAAGATGCCCTCGGTGATCGCCGGGTTGATGCCTTGCAGATCCTCAAGCGGCAATTCGGCCAGTTCACAGCCTTTTTCCTCGGCCATGGCGACGGCGTGGCCGGTGGCGTGGTGGGCATCGCGGAACGGCAATCCCGCTTCGCGGACAAGCCAGTCGGCAAGATCGGTGGCGGTGGAGTAGCCTGATCCGGCGGCCTTGCGCATCTGGTCGGCGCGGATCTCCATGTCGCGCACCATGCCGGTCATTGCGGCAAGCGACAGCTCCAGGCTTTCTGCGGCATCAAAGACTTGCTCCTTGTCTTCCTGCATGTCCTTGGAATAGGCCAGTGGAAGGCCCTTCATGATGGTCAGAAGCGCGATCAGCGACCCGTTGATGCGGCCGGTCTTGGCGCGCACCAGTTCGGCCGCATCGGGGTTCTTCTTCTGCGGCATGATCGAGGAGCCGGTGGAAAAAGCATCCGACAGCCGCACAAAGCCGAATTGCGGCGTCGACCAGATGACGATTTCCTCGGCGAGGCGAGACAGGTGAACCGCGCAGATCGAAGCGAGCGACAGGAACTCCAGCGCAAAATCGCGATCCGACACGGTGTCGATCGAGTTGCGGGTGGGTTCACGGAAGCCGAGCGCCTCAGCCGTCATCTGCCGGTCGATCGGGAAGCCGGTGCCGGCAAGCGCCGCGGCGCCGATCGGGCTTTCGTCCATGTGCTCGATGGCGTGGCGCACCCGCTGGCGGTCGCGGCCGAACATCTCGACATAGGCCATGCAGTGATGGCCGAAGGTCACCGGCTGGGCCGATTGGAGATGAGTAAAGCCGGGCATGACCGTGTCGGCATGCTTTTCGGCCTTGTCGAGAAAGGCCGCGATCAGCCGGGTGAGCGCGGCTTCGGTGCGGCCGAGCTCTTCCTTGACCCAGAGGCGGAAGTCGAGCGCCACCTGGTCGTTGCGCGAGCGCGCCGTGTGCAGCCGCCCGGCCGCCGGCCCGATCAGCTCCGCGAGTCGGGATTCGATGTTCATGTGGATGTCTTCGAGCTTGCGCGAGAAGACAAACTTGCCCTCCTCGATCTCTGACAGGATCGTGTTCAATCCGTGAGTAATCTTGTCGCAGTCGTCGGTCGTAATTATGCCAGTCTTGGCAAGCATGGCCGCATGTGCGAGGGATCCGCGAATGTCCTGGGCGTAGAGCTTGCGGTCGAAATCGATGCTGGCGTTGATTTCCTCCATGATGGCGTCCGGGCCGGAGGCAAATCGGCCGCCCCACATCTGGTTTGACGCCTGTTTGTCCTTATCTGTCGACATGAGCCTGTCCTGGAGTTTGTCATGAGCCAATCGCGCAACCGCCTGTCCACCGGCGCCCTCGTCGCAATCGCAATTGCACTCGGCGCCGCCGTCGGGGCTGCCGGGATATACGGGAAAGCGTCCCCCTCTGGCAATGCGCCCGCGCCGGAAAGTCTTACGTCGAGCAGTGAGATTGAATGCAGGGCGGATCCGGAGCTGCTGGCACGGCTCAAACCGCTTGCCCGAGGCGAAGTTGCCGCGATGGCTGTCCGGGACAGCGCGACCGGACTTCCGGAGATGGGATTCGTGTCGGCGGAAGGTGACGCCATGACGATTTCCGATTTTGCCGGTCAGGCATTGCTGGTCAATCTCTGGGCCACATGGTGCGCGCCCTGCCGCGCGGAGATGCCGGCCCTCGCCGAACTTCAATCTGAACTTGGAGATGATGAGTTCAAGGTTCTTGCGATCAACATCGACACGGGTGATGTGAGCAAGCCGGAAGCGTTTCTGGAAGAGATCGGGGTATCCAATCTCGGTCTTTACCGCGACGCCAGCATGGGCGTGTTCAATACGCTGAAGAGGGAAGGTGTGGCATTCGGACTGCCGGTCACGCTGATGATCGGCAAGGATGGCTGCATGCTGGGCGCCATGAACGGTCCGGCCGAATGGGCAAGTGAAGATGCCAAGGTCCTGATTGCAGCGCTGAAGGCGGGCTGAGGAAGGCGCCGGGGCGCGAAGTTTTCACCCGCGTCCCGGCGCTCTTTCATGCTTCGGTGCGCGTCAGTTGAACGCACAGCCGGGCTTGGCGCCCAGTTTCTTGAAGATGATGGCTGCCGGGCAGAACCCGGTGAACGAGGACTGGATCAGGTTAAGACCGACAAAGACGGTCAGGAGGAACCAGTAGGGCGAGACATAGAAGCCCAAGGCCACCGACAAGAGAACCATGAATCCCGCGAATGCCAGAACAATGCGATCAAGCGCCATTTCGATTTCCTTCGTCTGATCGGGCCGGAGGCCCGCGCCGCCGGGAATCCAGCAGCCTCATGGCGGTCATATAGCAATTTCAAAATATATATTCAATATGTTTTATATAAATGAGTCTGCATTGACGACGGCGCTGCGCGGAAGCCGGCGCCGACCCGTCATCCGCCGATGCGGCTCCTTGTGTCTGGCTTGCGCCTGATGTGAAGGGTCTTGGTGACCCGCGCCACGGTCTCCGCATCGTCGTTGACGATATCGACGGAGAAGGTCTTGAGGTACTTCGCATCCTCAGCCGCCGTGTTGGCGCGAATGTCGTGAAGGGCGTCGGCTGCGAGCCGGAACTCCGCCCGGACGGTGCCGCGCCCTGGACGCAGGAAATCAATCGCGGCCGACTTGTCCCAGACCGTGTAGCTGCGGTCGAGATTGCGCATCACCATCATCATCCAGAACGGATCGGTCATGGCAAACAGGGATCCACCGAAATGGCAGCCGACATAGTTCTTGTTGTAGAAACGCTCCCGCAGCTCGACGTCGACGGCACAGAAATCATCGCTGATGCGGCATATCCGGATGCCGGCGAACAGCAGAGGCGGCCACAGGTTCATGCCGCGGCGGAGAGCTTTCGCCTGCATCGCCTGCTCTAGCGGGTGGGAACGGGCACGTCGCCGCGATAGTCGTAGAACCCCCGGCCAGACTTGCGGCCGAGCCAGCCGGCCTCGACATATTTCACCAGCAGCGGACAGGGCCGGTACTTGGTGTCGGACAACCCGTCATGCAGCACCTGCATGATCGCCAGGCAAGTGTCGAGGCCGATGAAATCCGCCAGTTGCAGCGGACCCATCGGGTGATTTGCGCCAAGCTTCATCGCCGTGTCGATCGCGTCAACGGTGCCCACGCCTTCGTAAAGCGTGTAGATCGCCTCGTTGATCATCGGCAGCAGAATGCGGTTGACGATAAAGGCGGGAAAATCCTCGGTTACGGTGATGGTCTTGTCGAGCGAGTCGACAAAGACCCGCGATGCCTGGAAAGTCTGGTCTTCGGTGGCGATGCCGCGCACCAATTCCACGAGCTTCATCACCGGCACGGGATTCATGAAGTGAATGCCGATAAAGCGTTCGGGCCTGTCTGTGGCCGAAGCCAGTCGGGTGATCGACAGCGACGAGGTATTGGTGGCCAGAATTGCTTCCGGATTCAGCACCGGGCAAAGCTGCTGGTAGATCTTGCGCTTGATCGTCTCGTCCTCGGTCGCAGCCTCGACCACCAGATCCATGGTGGCAAGATCGCCGATCGCGGGGGCGAAGTGAATCCGCGCAAGGGCTGCCTCGCGCTCGGCTTCCGTGGTCTTGCCCGACGCCACCTGGCGGGCGAGATTGCCGCTGATGTTGGCGAGCATGGTCTGCAGCAGGTCCGCGGAAACATCGTGAACGTGGACATCATATCCGGCCATGGCGCAAACGTGAGCTATCCCGCCGCCCATCTGTCCCGCGCCGATAATGCCGACACTCTTGATCTGGTTGCCCATTTGATCCGCCTGACTGATTTTAGGATGCTGCCGGGCCTACCGATCAGGTGCGCCCTTCACACGAAACTAATTGGCCGGGATGGAGACGTCCAGCCCGGCCGTTGGACCCGGAGCAATATTTTGAAGGGTCAGAGCGCCTTTTCGAGTTCGGGGAGGGCCTCGAACAGGTCTGCGACCAGTCCATAGTCGGCCACCTGGAAGATCGGCGCTTCCTCGTCCTTGTTGATCGCGACGATAACCTTGGAGTCCTTCATGCCGGCCAGGTGCTGGATGGCGCCGGAGATACCGCAGGCGATGTAGAGATCGGGCGCCACCACCTTGCCGGTCTGGCCGACCTGCCAGTCGTTCGGCGCGTAGCCCGCATCGACGGCTGCGCGCGAGGCGCCGACGGCGGCGCCGAGCTTGTCGGCAACCGGCAGGATGACGCTCTGGAACTTCTCGGACGAGCCGAGTGCGCGGCCGCCCGAGATGATGATCTTGGCCGAGGTCAGTTCGGGGCGGTCGCTTTCGGCAATCGCATCCTTGACGAAGGACGACAGACCGGGATCGCCGGCCGATGCAACGGTTTCAACCGAGGCCGATCCGCCTTCGCCGGCTGCGGAGAAGGAGGCGGTGCGCACCGTGATAACCCGCTTGGCGTCGGTCGACTTGACCGTCTGCAGCGCGTTGCCGGCATAGATCGGACGCTTGAACGTATCAGCGGAAATGACCTCGATGATGTCGGAAATCTGCATGACGTCGAGAAGGGCCGCAACCCGCGGCATGACGTTCTTGCCGGATGTGGTGGCAGGCGCCATCAGCGTGTCGTAGTCGCCAGCCAGCGATACGGCGAGGGCCGCCAGCGGCTCGGCAAGGCGGTTGGCATATTCGTCGCCTTCGGCCAGCAGGACCTTGGTCACGCCATCAAGCCTGGCTGCCGCGTCGGCCGCCGCCTTGGCGTCCTTGCCCGCGACGAGAACGTGGATGTCTCCGCCCACCTGGCTTGCCGCGCTGACGGCTTTCGCAGTCTGGTCGGACAGGGTGGCGTGGTCGTGTTCGGCGATGATGAGAATGGTCATGATATGATCTCCCTGTGCCGCGCTTACAGCACGCCTGCTTCGTTCTTGAGCTTGTCGACGAGTTCGGCCACCGAGGCCACCTTGACGCCCGCCTTGCGGCCACCCGGCTCCTCCGTCTTGATGACTTCAAGGCGTGGGGCCATGTCGACGCCGTAATCGGCGGCGGTCTTCTTGTCGAGCGGCTTCTTCTTGGCCTTCATGATGTTGGGCAGCGACGCGTAGCGCGGCTCGTTGAGGCGCAGATCGGTGGTGACGATCGCCGGAAGCTTGACCGAGATTGTCTGCAGGCCGCCATCGACTTCGCGGGTGACATCGGCCGAGCCATCGCCGATCTCGACCTTGGAGGCGAAAGTGGCCTGGCTCCAGCCCAGAAGCGCTGACAGCATCTGTCCGGTCTGGTTGGCGTCATCATCGATCGCCTGCTTGCCCAGGATCACCATGTCCGGGCTTTCCTCGCCGACGATGGCCTTGAGGATCTTGGCGACCGCCAGCGGCTCGACCACGCCGTCGGCCTCGACCAGGATGGCCCGATCAGCGCCCATGGCGAGCGCCGTGCGCAGCGTCTCTTCGGACTTCGCGGCTCCGATGGACACGGCCACGACTTCGGTCGCCTTGCCCGCTTCCTTCAGTCGCAGCGCTTCCTCGATTGCGATTTCATCAAACGGATTCATCGACATCTTCACATTGGCGAGATCGACGCCGCTGCCATCTGGCTTGACCCGGATCTTGACATTGTAATCAACAACCCGCTTGACCGGCACGAGAATTTTCATCGGTTTGCCTTCCTCACTTTAGCTTGGCCTTCCTCTGTCCGGCCATGTCCTGGCTATCCGGATCTGCCGGAGACAGGACGATGCTCCGGATTTTGCCTGCGAAACCAGTACCCGGATAGCCGATTGGCGACATGGATACGCGATTTTTTCCCAAATTCAATCGCCGCCGACCAGATGATTTTGCAATGCGGAATAAATGACGTTTACGTCCGCGTCAATTCCACCCTATCGGCTCTATCGTCCCCATTTCGGCGGCGCAGTCCGCGCGGCTGTTCTTTCGGGGTCGGTTTTGGGACTCCCGTGGATCACGGCCTTCGGGGTTTCGATGGTCCGGTCAAACAAGGGAACGCCGGACCGGCGCATGAAAAGCACCAGAACAGCGCCTGCAATGATGCCGCCGACATGGGCGCCCCAGGAGATTTCTCCGCCTATGTCGGTGATCACCATGACGAACTGGAACCCGACCCAGAACAGCAACGGAATGAAGGCTGGCAAGGGAAGCGGAATTCGGCCCAGCACCAGAACCCAGACCCGAACCCGCGGATGCAGCATGAGATAGGCGGCAATCACGCCGGCGACGGCGCCGGATGCGCCAATCAGCGGGCCTTGAGAGTCGGGCAGAAGCAGCCCGTGCACGAAAGCGCCGGCTGCGGCGCAGAGGAAATAGAAGATCAGAAACCTGATGTGTCCCATGGCATCTTCGACATTGTCGCCAAAGACCCACAGAAAGATCATGTTCGAGCCAAGATGCAGCAGGTTTCCGTGCAGAAAGCTGTAGGTGATATAGGTCGCGTCTTCGGGCACCAGGACGAGGGAAGTCGGGAGTTCGACGATGTTGTTGACCACGGAGGGAATGAAACCCAGGCCCAGATAGGCGGCGTTGGTAAACTCGCTGTCCTCGCCGGCCAGTGCCGTCATCACAAATACAACCGCATTGATGGCAATCAACGACCACGTCACCCATTGAAGCTTGATGTGCTTGAGGTCGTTGGAATCATGCAGCGGGATGAACATTGCGGGCTTTTCCTCTGACCATGGCGGCTGATCGGGCCGCTCCTTCCAACCTACCGGTTTTTGCCTGGAACCCAAAGCACGTCGGCACGGCCCTCGTCATTGACCCAGCGGGCGGCGACGAAGAAGAAGTCCGACAGTCTGTTGATGAAGCGGATCGCTGCCGGATTAACAATCTCGCCGTCCCGATCGGCCAGTTCAACCATCAGCCGTTCAGCGCGGCGCGCGATGGTTCGGGCCAGATGAAGATGCGCGGCGGCTTCGGTTCCGCCCGGCAGGACAAAAGAGCGCAGCGGCTCGAGATCGGCGTTGAGCGTGTCGATATCCGACTCGATCCGGTTCACCTGCGCATCGACAATGCGCAACGGTTCATACTCCAGCTTCTCGCCCGTGTCGGGTGTGGCGAGATCGGCGCCGAGATCGAAGCAATCATTCTGAATGCGCATCAGCATGGCGTCGAGTGCCGGGATGTCGGCCGTATGCAGCCGAACCATGCCGACGACGGCATTGGTTTCATCGACCGTGCCATAGGCTTCGATGCGCGGGTCGTATTTCGGGCGCCTCGCGCCCGAGGCCAGGCCGGTTGTGCCGTCATCCCCGGTTCTGGTGTAAATCTTGTTGAGCTTGACCATTGAGCATGCTTTCTAAATGGAATTCAGGCTGATTGCCGTAGCGGGACCGGCCTGGCCGGGACCACTTTTTCAGCGGCCGCCGCCGGTGAGCCACAAGGTGGCGACAATCAGGACAACGGCGACGAACTGGAGGATCACGCGGGCCTGCATCAGCTTGTTGGACAGGTTGCCGGAACCGCCACGCGCCATGTTGACCAGCCCGCGCACCAGCACGGCCGCCACGGAGAGCATGACAATAATGGACAGGGCATAGGTAACGGACGACATCAGACGATTTCCTTGAGATAATTTGCAGTCTGGAACATAGGCGGTTTTGTCTGCAAGTCCATTGTCCCGGCCCGGATGGCGGAAAGGTTCAAGTCTGCCTGGCCAGCCAGGGGTAAAACAAACGCGCCGGCAGCAGCCTGCGCGCGATGACACCCAGTCTGGCCTCCCGGGTCACGGTGTAGTGATACCGCGGGCGTGGTGCGGTCAGGGCATGGTGCAGGACCCGATAGACCGCCTCGGGTCCAAGCTTGCCACTGTTCGACATTTCCTGCTTTTCGAGACGGCGCAACTGGTCCTGATAATCCTTGCGGTGCACCGAACTCTCGATGTCGATGGTGCGATGAAATTGCCTCAGTGCATTGGCCCTGAACTGGCTGACAATGGCGCCGGGCTCGATAAGGCTGACATGAATGCCGGACCCTTCCAACTCCAGCGCCAGCGTGACCGACAGTCCTTCCAGCGCGTGCTTGGAGGCATTGTAGGCGCCGCGAAACCGCATCGGCACCAGTCCGAGGATCGACGAGCATTGCACGATGCGGCCTTGGCCTTGCTTGCGCATCACCGGAATCACCCTGCGGGTCAGGTCGTGATAGCCGAAGAAATTGGATTCGAACTGGGCCCGCAAGGCATCGACAGGCAGGTCTTCGACGGCGCCGACCTGCCCGTAGCCGCCATTGTTGAACAGCGCATCGCACTTGCCGCCGGTGGCCTCCATCGCATGACCAAAGAAATCGGAAATGCTTGCGGAACAGGCGTAATCGAGACGATAGGCCGTGATGCCGTCAGCTTCGAGTTCGGCAATGTGTTTCGCGGTCCGGGCCGAGGCGATGACCTGCCAGCCATCGGCCTTGAGCGCCCGGGAACAATAGGCCCCGATTCCGGTTGAGCAGCCGGTGACAAGGATGGTCTTTGGTCGATTGTTGCCCGTCATTGTTTGATCCGCCCCTGTACTGAGGCGCTTCAATTCCCATAATCAGGCAAGACTGACAATGCCGGATCGGGTAAACAACACCAAAGGCAAGGAGTTATCATTGAGACGTTTCTACGCCGTCGTCATGGATGCGCTTACCCATTTCAACAATGATGACGGCTGGGCCATGGCCAGTCACGTCGCCTTGTCGATCCTGATGGCATTGTTCCCGTTCATGATCTTTGGCACGGCCTTGGCGAGCTTTCTTGGCGCCAACGCCTATGCCGAAACGGCATCGCATCTGATTTTCGATACCTGGCCCGAATCGATCGCCGCGCCGATCTCGCGCGAGGTGGTCAATGTCCTGACCGTTGAACGCGGCGGCCTGCTGACGTTGTCGGTGCTTGCGGCTGCGTTCTTTTCCGCCAACGGAGTGGAAGCGCTTCGGGTTTCACTCAATCGCGCCTACCGTGTGACGGAAACGCGGGCCTGGTATGTCACACGCGCGCAGAGTCTCGGGTTTGTCGTCATCGCGGTGCTCGTCATCATGGCGATCAGCTTCCTGCTGGTGCTGGCGCCGCTGGGGCTGAGGCTGGCCAGACAGTTCGCGCCATGGATGGAGGCGATCATCTCATTGGTGGATAATTGGCGTATCCTGATCGCGGCTTTGGTGCTCGTCATCGGGCTGGTCTTCTCGCATCTCTGGTTGCCGGCCGGCCGCCGCAGGCTCTTTGACGTGATCCCCGGCATAGGCGTCACGCTTGTTTTCTGGATGGCGGGTGCACTGATGTTTGCGAGCTACCTTCAGGAATTCGCCACCTATGTCTCGACCTATGCCGGTCTCGCCTCGATCATGATTGCCCTGGTCTTTCTCTACATTATCGCCGCCATTTTCATTCTCGGCGCGGAGATCAATGCTGCAATTCTCAACGCGCGCGGACGTGCCAGAATGGCGCAGGACATCGCCCGCGCCAAGGTTAAGGATTAATCCAGAATCACAGTCAGCCACCCGGCTGGCGTTTACCATGGTAGATTCGGTCCGGTTCGGGAACGCACTGGAAACGGAGGTTGGCCCATGTTCGCCGGTTTGTCGTCAGAGATGGTTCTGTATTTTGCAGCCCTTTGCATCGCCGCGTCATTCTTTGTCGGCAATGCCATGGATTCGGTGCTCGGCGCCCTTGGCTTCGGTCCGCTGGGCAACATGATGGTTTTGCTGGCAGGCTTCGTCATTGGTCTGAACGTGGTCGATATCATCCCCTTTGGACGCGTGCCCTCGGCGATGATCATTCCCGCAGCCATTGGCGTATCATTCTCGGTCCTGTTCCTGGGTGCGCTGTTCAAGCGCATGGTCAGGCCGACATAGGCTTCACGCCTCCAAAGGCATGCCAGCCCTGGCAATAATGTCGACGCGGGTGGCGCCCTGGTCACGCAGGGATGCAATCGATGTTGCGCCGTCGCTCTTGGAGAGCTTGCGGCCGGTCGTGTCCAGAACCAGCCCATGGTGGCGGTATCGGGGGGCTGGCAATCCGAGCAGACATTGCAGCAACCGGTGTACCGAGGTTGAGGCGAAAAGATCTTCGCCGCGAATGATGTCGGTGATCTCCTGGATTGCATCATCGATGGTGACCGCCAGATGATAGCTGGTCGGCACGTCTCGACGGGCGAGAATGACATCGCCCCATGCGCCGGGATCTGCGGCAATCCTGCCGGTTTCGCCCTGCGGACCGGCGCCGAACTCCGCCCAGGACAAGTCTTCACAGAGACCGTCGAGCGCCTTTTTCATGTCCAGTCGCCAGGCATGTGGGTTTCCATCCGCAATCCGCCGATTGCGTTGTGCAGCCGTCAAAAGGCGCTCGTCTCCAGGATAGTGCGGTGCTCCATCGGGGTCGCGTGGCCAGACCGTGCCCGCGGCTTCCGCTTCGCGAACTCGTTCAGCCGCCTCTCCGCGGCTCAGAAAGGCCGGATAGACGAGATCCAGCTTGCGCAGTTCCGACAGCGCCGCCTCGTAGTCGTTGTAATGCTCTGACTGCCGGCGAACCGGGCCGGACCAATCGATACCGAGCCAGGCGAGATCCTCGAGAATCGCCGCCTCGAATTCGGGCCGAGCGCGCGTCGTGTCGATATCTTCGATGCGCAGCAGGAATGTGCCGTGGTGGTCGCGGGCGAAACGCCAATTGAGCAACGCCGACCTGGCGTGGCCAAGGTGCAGCAAACCGTTGGGGCTGGGCGCGAAGCGGACCGTCGAAACGGGCAAACCCGTGTTTGGTGTGGATATCGTCGCTGGCATGATGTTTCATGTCACTTTTTAAAGGCCTCGTCACCGGGGCAGGCACAAAGCGGCAGGAACCAGGAGCATGCGGCGGATCGACAGTGCCGATGATATCGCGGAAGGCCTCCGGGCGCTCGCGCGATGCGACGCGAGACTGGCGCATGCCATCAGCGTGGCCGGGCCTGTTCCCTTGAGGCGCAGGCCGCCGGGCTTCGCCGCTCTTGCGGAAATAATCCTTTCCCAAATGGTCTCCAAAGCCAGCGCCAATGCGCTGTGGCGGAAGCTGGAACTGGCGGCGGGAGAGATCAGTCCTGCGGCGCTTCTCGATCTGACGGCCGACACCATGCGGTCCGCGGGCTTGTCGCGCGCCAAGGCGGGGACCTTGCAGCGGGTTGGCGCGGCGGTGCTTGCAGGCGAGCTCGATCTGGAGCGCCTCTGTGCGCTGGACGGGCAGGAGGCGATCAGGGCGATGACGGCGATCAAGGGCGTCGGACCCTGGACCGCCGAGGTCTATCTCTTGTTCTGTGCCGGCCATCCGGACATCTTTCCCTCCGGCGATGTGGCGCTGCAGAGCGCTGCGGGGCATATCCTTGGACTTGATGTCAGGCCTCCCGCCAGGGCGCTGGCGGAACTGGCCCGGCCCTGGAGTCCGTGGCGCGGTGTGGCGGCGCGCCTGTTGTGGGCGTATTATGCCGAAGTCATGCGCCGGGACGCCACGCCGCTTGCGCCGGGCGCGGCCTGATTCGGGTCTGAAAATCATTTGAAAAGCAGGTGCTTCACAATCCTGTCACTACCGGCCTAATATGTTCCTCGCAGATGCCGAATCGGACATGCTCAGGAGAGCCGCTTGACGATTTTTGTATCCCCGCAGTCCTTGCCAGCGCTCGTGCTGAACGCTGATTACAGGCCGTTGAGTTATTATCCGCTATCGCTTTGGTCGTGGCAGGATGCCGTCAAGGCTGTCTTCCTCGACCGGGTGCAGATCGTTGCCGAATATGACCACGCCGTGTCGTCGCCGACATTCTCGATGCGCCTGCCGAGCGTGGTCTGCCTGAAGACCTATATCAAGCCATCGCGCTTTCCGGCCTTCACCCGCTTCAACGTGTTCCTGCGCGACCGGTTCGAATGCCAGTATTGCGGATCGCCGAACGAACTGACCTTTGACCATGTCATCCCCCGGCGGTGCGGCGGCGAAACGACATGGGAGAACGTCGTTGCTGCCTGCTCACCCTGCAATCTGAAGAAGGGCGGCATGATGCCGAAGCAGGCCGGGATGATCCCGCAGCAGAAACCCTACCGGCCCAGTGTTCAGGACCTGCACAACAACGGCAGAATGTTTCCGCCCAACTTCCTGCATGAGAGCTGGATGGATTACCTCTACTGGGATGTCGAACTGCAGCCTTAGTGCGGATCAGTTCTTCATCATCGCGCCGCGGAACGCGATCGCGGCAAGGGCGGCGCTGGCCAGTACGTTCCAGCCAGCGAAGGAGAGACCCAGTACGCGCAAGGCGGCCGCATCGCAAGATGGCGGCTTCTTCGAGGTGAGATCGCCCAGCAGCGAGCCCGCATCCGTGGTCACGGCATCCGCAGATGTGGCGCAGGAGGCCGGGCCTTCCCACCAATGCCACTCGACGCCGGAATGGTAGACACCAAGCACCAGACCATAGAGCATCAACAAACCGCCGACAGCCAGAAGACCGCGCACCGCCCAAGACGGGCCGCCGGCAAAGGAGATCACCGCGGCTATCAGCATCAACGGGGCGCCGATGTAATAGGGCGTGCGCTGCGTCAGGCACAGGGCGCAGGGGATATAGCCGCCAAGATGCTCGAAGCCGAGAGCCATTCCCACGACGAGGGCCATGGCGGCGGCCAGCCCCAAGGCTGTGTATGCGCGTCGGGAGCGGGTATCGGTAATCAGCATGCTGAGGTTCCTTGGTTCATGCGCTTTTGACTGCATTGATCGCAATGGTGCTGAAAAAATGAATTGGCGCGCGGTTGTCTGGCAATCTCAGATGAGTTCAAGCGGCAGATCCGCGGTTGAACACGAAATCAATCAGAAAATACAGCAAGGCGGGTCCGCCAATCACCAGGATGGCGACCCAGATCATCGACACGACAAGGCCGAGAATGACGAACAGCGCGTCGCGCTCGATCAGGCCAATAGCGGCCAGTGCGACGCCAATGCCCGGTACGGTGTTGGTCAGGGGCAAGGGCACCAGGATGGAGGCGCAAGGGATGATCAGAAGCGCGCCGATCAGCCGCGCCGCGCGATCTCCGGTCAGGCTCGCAAAGCGTGGATGCGCGAGCCGTTCCAGCCAGCCGCCATAGCGCTTGGCGCGGGCCACCACATCAAGCAGGCCTGCAACCGGCAGGGCGCGTTTGCGAAGGGTCTCGGGCAGCCATGGCGCCTTGCGGCCGGAAGCCATCTGGGCCGCCAGAACCAGCATCGGCAGTGCGACGAGTTGTGGCAGCAGATAGACGAAGGGGAGGCAGCAAGGCAGTGCCAGCACCAGCAGCAGCAGTCCGAAGGCGCGCTCTTCCATGAGATCGCTGAGTTCGCCCAGCGTGATCGTGGCACGGCCGCCGCCCGGATCCGACAGGGCGCCTTCCAGATGCGGCCTGAGGATGGCGTCGATCTTGGCCAGCGCGCCCCGTGGCACAGTCGTCGCTGCGAATTCGCTCATGGTGATTGTCCGCGATTGGAAGTCCGAATCTGTGAGGGCTTTTAGCAGAGAGCAGGCGAGCTTTCCATCGGCAGTCCCGCAACATGGAGCCATTGCGCTGCAATCGGATCAAGCAGCTTGACCATTGCTCCGGCAGATAATATTGGACGGAGCGCAGTGGAATGCCCCTTTGGCGGAATTGGTAGACGCGCCGCACTCAAAATGCGGTTCCGCAAGGAGTTCCGGTTCGAGTCCGGAAGGGGGCACCATTTTTCTTGCGCCTTGCCGCTGCCAATCCAGGGTGCAGGTCTTGTTTCGAGGTTTAACCTCCCACCTGCATCATGTGCTTCCCGGCGCACGCTCCGCCAAACCTGCCAGTTGTCAATTCACACCAGGTCACGACAGGGGCTTTGCCCGTGTAGAAGCCATTGACTGCGTGAAAAGTGACGCGGCTCTTCATTCCAGCCCTGCCGCCTGATAGGAGTTGCTTCCGCCTGTTTCGGTCATTCGCCCTATTGCCACGAAAGAGCCCAGGCGCTTGTGCAAGGATCATCGTTCATGTTGCTGCCAGCCGGAAACACCCTTGAGGACATCGTCTCGCGGTTCGAATGGAATGTTCCCGAGTTCTTCAACATCGGCCATGCCGTGTCGGACGCCTGGGCGGCGAGGGAACCGGACCGCATCTGCCTCGAGCATTTCAATCCTGAAGGCGCCCCGGACCGGCTGACTTATGATGGGCTGGCCCGGAGGTCCAACGCGTTTGCCAGGGGGCTCAGGTCTCTGGGGGTGGCGCGTGGCGACCGGGTGGCGCTGATGTTGCCGCAGGGATTCGAGACAGCGATTGCCCATGTCGCGATCTACAAGCTTGGCGCCATTGCCGTTCCGCTGGCCCTGCTCTTCGGAGTCGAGGCCGTCGAACACAGGTTGACCGCGTCGGGCGCCAAGGTGCTGGTCACGACCCCTGGCGGACGTGACAAGGTCGGAGAGATCCGCCAACGGCTGGCCGGGCTTGAAACCGTGGTCGTCGTCGGACCCGATGTCGCGGGCGTTGAAGGCGGCGTGGCAAGCTTCAACGGCCTTGAGAACGGGCATGCCGACGTGCCGGTCGCCATTGAAACCAGGGGTGAAGACCCTGCGATGATGATCTTCACCTCCGGCACGACCGGACCGCCGAAGGGCGCGCTGCATGCACATCGGGTGCTGATCGGCCATATTCCAGGTGTCCAGACCCACCATGAATTCATGCCGCAAGCCGGTGACAAGCTGTGGACCCCGGCGGATTGGGCCTGGGCTGGCGGCTTGCTCAATGTGCTGTTGCCGGGATTGCTGCTTGGCGTGCCCGTTGTTTCCTCGCCGGCACAGAAGTTTGATCCGGAACTGGCCTACCGGATCATGGCCGAGTTGAAGGTCAGGAATGCCTTCATACCGCCAACGGCGCTCAGGATCATGCGCACGGTGCCAGACCCGTTGTCGCGCCACCGGCTTGTCCTGCGCACGGTGGGATCGGGCGGAGAGGCGCTGGGCCGTGAAACCTACGAATGGGCGAAAAAGGTCCTGGGGCTGACGATCAACGAGTTTTACGGCCAGACCGAATGCAATCTGGTTCTTGCCTCCAGCGCCTGTCTGGGTGTCAGCCGCGGCGGCGCCATCGGCATGGCGGTTCCCGGACATGAGGTCGCCGTGATCGATGATAAGGGCAATGCTGTAGCTGACGGAGTATCGGGCCAGATTGCCGTCAAGCGGCCGGACCCGGTCATGTTCCTGGGCTATTGGCAGAATGAGGTGGCGACGGAGGCTAAATTCATCGGGGACTGGATGCTGACTGGGGATCAGGGAGTTCGGGATGCGGATGGGTACTTTTCGTTCTTCGGCCGTGATGACGACGTGATCACCTCCTCGGGCTACCGCATCGGGCCGGGCGAAATCGAAGATTGCCTGACCGGCCATCCCGCGGTGGCGCTGGCTGCCGTTGTGGGCAAGCCCGATCCGATGCGCACCGAAATCGTCAAGGCCTATGTGGTGGCGGCACCGGGGTTCACGGCCGATGCCGATCTGGCCGCGTCGATCCGTGACTGGGTCAAGACGCGCCTTTCGGCGCACGAGTATCCGCGGGAGGTCGAATTTGTCGACAGCCTGCCGCTGACGACGACCGGCAAGGTCATCCGGCGGATTCTCAGAGATCGGGCGATTGAAGACGCCCGCGACCGGACGGAGGCACCGGAAACCTGATCAGCGGCGGGCCATGCCGCGGATCTTCTCCCGCAGCAGCCGGGCGATGTTGCGGGTATTGCGGTAGATGTGCAGTTGCGTCGCGACCTGGCGCACATCGCGGTCATGCCTTGGATCGAGACCGATGACCATGGTGCCCATGGGTTCCCGCTCGGTCCACATACGGCTCATGACCGGGTGATCCGGTATCGCGCAGGAGTCCGTGCGCAGGATGTTGAGATCGTCGAGATGCCATTCCGTCAACCGGTCAACCAGCAGCTTGCCGGGCGAATAGCGCGCATAGGTCTCGTCATAGGCCGTCTTCCATGTCCACGCCTCACCCGATGAGACGAACACGATCATCGAGGCAATCGGCTCGCCGTCGAGCGCCAGGCTGTGGATGCGCACGCTGTCAATTTCGGCGAGACCGTTGATGGCTTCGCGTGCAAAGGCAGCACGGTAGCGGTCGGCGACCATGGCCGACTTGCGGCGGCCCTTCCAGCCCGAATCCTCGAGCGTGAGGAACTCCTCGAGATGGTAGCGGATTTCCTCGGGCTGGCGCGCGACCATGTAGGTGAGTTCGCCATGCTCGGACAGGCGTCGCCATTGCCGGCGCATTTCATGGCGGTGATGCCGGGAAACCGACTGGGCGAGATATTCCTCGCCGTCCAGCGTGCTTTCCAGAAACGGCCGCTCAAGCTCGTCGGTGATGGCGACCGAAAGATTGCGTCCCGCGGCGACGGCGCGGATCAGGGCGGCCACCGGGCCGTTCAGCCGCATGTCCGGCAGCACGAGGATCCCTGGCAGGCCGGATTGCGGCCGGCCCAGCGCTTCGAACATGTTGTCGAGCGTTTCAGCTGCATCCTCACGGTCGAGCAGCGGAGTGCCCAATGGACCGAAGGGATTGGCCCACGCGCGGACAATGGAGGCGCCGACCGAGAAACCGGGTTTTTCGACGGAGAAAGGCAGCATCAGGCGCATACGGGAATGGGTGTCGGTCTCATCGCGCATCAGCATGAGGCGGATGACCCTGTCTTCGAGACGCGGCATCGCCGGCGCGAGGAAGCGGCCCGAAAAGAAGATGTTGGGCTCCATGGCCCGGTTTGTGAGGAAATCGAGTTCTTCCTGAAGCTCATAGCCTGCGCGGGCCGGATAGATCGCCAGGTGTCTTCCGGGGCGGCCGACCGCGATGTCGTGCTCGGCCAGCGGGCGAGCTGTCTCCACTTGGGCGAATTCGCCAATCAGCGTATTCGCCTGGCTTGCGACTTCTTCGTGAACGATCGGGCTGGACGCCATGTCTATCTGGCCTCCGTTGCCGGATGTTTGGCGCCTGCGGGGGCGCGCGAGGCAATGAACATGACGATGCCGAGCCTTTGCCTCACGATGACGTGAAGCAAGCCTGCCTCGATCACCATGGCGCAGGCCGTGGCGGTTGCGGCGCCAAGCAGCCCCCAGGCGGGAATCAGCATGACATTGAGGACAAGATTGGCGGCGAGTGCGGTCGCATAAATCGCGGCGCAGATCTTGTGTTCTCCCGCCATTGTCAGGAGCACTTCGCCAGGGCCGATCATGGCCTTGGCGATGATGCCTGCAAACAGCACGACCATGATCATGTGGCCGTCCTGAAACGCCGGGCCGAACAGCGACAGCAGGAACGGTCCTGCCATGATCACCAGTCCGCCCACCAGCAAGGATGGCCAGAAGGTCCACTGCACTGTCTGCCGGGCGAATACCGCCAGGGCCACGGGGTCGCCCGAAACAAGGCCTGAGAACCGCTGCGCGGCAGCGGCCTTGACCGCGAAATAGACGAAATGAACCAGCGCCATGGTCTTGGCGGCGGCGAAGTAAACTGCAACCTTTTCGGGTGGCAGGTACAGGCCGACAATGATCACATCGGCATTGGTGAGCATGAAATAGAAGCCTTCGATCAGGAAGATCGGAAAGGCCACCATCAGCCAGGTTCTGAAATGGATCTCGAACCGGCGCGCGGGAAACCGGCTGCGGAGTTTGCGGGTGACAACCACAAACTGGACGATCGTCGTGAAATAGGCCGCTGCCAGCGCAGCGAGAATGGCGGTATTGGCGTCAGCCAGGCGCCCCAGGCCAATGGCGCAGGCGACAAAGGCAAGAATGAGAAGGGGACGCACGATGTAGGTGGGGCTGAGCGCGTAAACCGGCCAACCATTGGCGCGGGCCGTGCCGTCGAGCACATCCCCCAGCGCGATCATCGGCAGCACGAAGGCGCCAACGAACAGGGGCTGGACATAGTGGGATTCGATCCTGTCACCGAGGAAATAGAGCGCGGCGATGCCGGAACCGGCAATCAGCGTGGCCGACAGCATGGAGAAGATCCGCGCCGTCGCGGCCAGTCCCATGATTGCATCGTCAGCGCCGGCGGTGCGGTATTGCGGCAGGAAGCGGATCACCGCGGTGTGAAACCCGAGACAGGAAAGATTGCCCAGGATGATGGCGATGACCCAGACAAAAACGAAGACGCCATATTCGAATTCGCCCATCAGGCGGGCAAGGATGATCTGGGAAACAAAGGCGATGGCAGCGCTGACGACGCGGATGGCGAAGGCGATCATCGCCATGCGGCTTGCCGCACTGGTCTCGTCGGTCGCCGTCAGCACCTCGAACACAGGCGTCAGCCGCGCGGCATAACGCGGCGGCAGAATCTTGCCTGCGGTGTCGATCAACGTCATGGTCAGGTTTGTATCCTGTTGTTGTCCACGCACATTGTCACGGCGACGTTAAGAAACGGTTGGGGTGGCGGCGGCTTTTGAATGCGTCACTGAGCGGCGGATCCGCGGATCAGGGGATGCGTCAAAGGCGCTCGTGAAAATAGCCGGAACCGCGGGTGCGGAACCGGCTATCTCCAGTCAGAATCGCGTTCTGAAGATTATTGGCTCAGTAGGCGCCGTGGCAATGCTTGTATTTCTTGCCCGACCCGCAGGGGCAGGGCTCATTGCGGCCAACCTTGCCCCATGTCGATTCGTCGTCCGGGTCACGGTCTTCCGGCGCCACGATCCCTGCGGCGAGCGGCGTACCCGAGGATTCGAACTCATCCTCTCCGGTGGTGGCGTCGATGTGGTGGCCTTCCATGCCTTCTGGCAATTCGGGTTCCGGCGTGGCGGCGGCCTCGCGGACGATCTCGACACGCATCAATTGTGCCATCACAGCCTGGCGGAGGTTGGCGAGCAGGGCCTGGAACAGCTCGAAGGCTTCGGACTTGTATTCCTGAAGCGGATCACGCTGGGCGTAGCCGCGGAATCCGACCACCGAGCGAAGGTGGTCGAGATTGACCAGATGTTCACGCCAGAGGTGATCAAGTGTCTGGAGAACCACCGACTTCTCCACATAGGTCATGACTTCGGGGCCGAAGCGTTCGGCCCGCTCCCTGGCGAACTTGTCGCTGGCTTCGATGATGCGGCTGCGGATGTCGTCCTCGGCAATGCCCTCTTCCGCAGCCCATTCCTCGATCGGCAGGTCGAGGTTGAGATAGGCCTGGACGCCCTTCTTGAGGTCTTCGACATTCCATTGTTCGGCGTAGGCCTTTTCCGGAATGTGCAGGTCGACCAGGCCGTCGATGACCTCGCGGCGCATGTCCTCGATGGTTTCGGAGATCGATTCCGAATCCATCAACTCCTTGCGCTGCTCGAAAACCACCTTGCGCTGGTCATTCATCACATCGTCGAACTTGAGCAGGTTCTTGCGGATGTCGAAGTTGCGTGCCTCGACCTTTTTCTGCGCCCGCTCGAGCGCCTTGTTGATCCAGGGATGGATGATCGGCTCACCGTCCTTGAGGCCGAGCGTCTTGAGCATGCTGTCCATGCGCTCGGAGCCGAAGATGCGCATCAGGTCATCCTGCAGGGACAGGAAGAACTTGGAGCGGCCGGGGTCGCCCTGACGGCCGGAACGGCCGCGCAACTGGTTGTCGATGCGGCGGCTTTCGTGGCGCTCGGTGGCGAGCACATAGAGGCCGCCTGCAGCGAGGGCCTGATCCTTGAGCGCCTGGATCTCGGCGCGGATGATCTTTTCCTTTGCATCGCGCTCGGGACCGGCGGGCATTTCACCGAGTTCCTGCGCGACGCGCATGTCGGCATTGCCGCCCAGCTGAATATCGGTGCCGCGGCCGGCCATGTTGGTGGCAATCGTGACCGCACCGGGGACGCCGGCTTGCGAGACGATATAGGCTTCCTGCTCGTGATAGCGGGCGTTGAGCACTTTGAAGTCCGTTACGCCTTCCTTGCGCAGCAGTTCCGCGAGAATTTCTGATTTCTCGATGGATGTCGTGCCCACCAGAACCGGCTGCATCTTGGCGCGGGACAGCTTGATATCGTCGATAATCGCCTGGTACTTTTCCTCGACGGTGCGGTAGACTTCATCGTCTTCATCGAGCCGGGCGATTGGCACATTTGTCGGTACTTCGACCACTTCGAGGCCATAAATGTCGCCAAATTCCTCGGCCTCCGTCGAGGCCGTTCCGGTCATGCCTGCGAGCTTGGAATACATGCGGAAATAGTTCTGGAAGGTGATTGACGCCAGGGTCTGGTTCTCCGGCTGGATCTTGACGCCTTCCTTGGCTTCAAGCGCCTGGTGCTGGCCTTCCGAATAGCGCCGGCCGGGCATCATACGGCCGGTAAACTCGTCAATAATGACGATTTCATCGTTGCGGACGATGTAGTCCTTGTCGCGGGTGAAGAGCCGGTGCGCCTTGAGCGCATTGTTGATGTGGTGAACCACGGCGACATTCTCGACATCGTAGAGGGATTCACCCTTGAGCATATCGGCTTCCGCCAGCATGGCTTCCAGCTTCTCGGTGCCGGTTTCCGTGAAGGTCGCCGAGCGCTGTTTCTCGTCGATCTCGTAATCGTCGGGTTCGAGCTTCTGGATCAGCGCGTCGATGCTTGTGTAGAGATCGGACCGGTCATCGAGCGGGCCCGAGATGATCAGCGGCGTGCGCGCCTCGTCGACCAGGATCGAATCCACCTCGTCGACAATGGCGTAGTTGTGCCCACGCTGGACCATCTGGGCGCGATCATATTTCATGTTGTCGCGGAGATAATCGAAGCCGAGTTCGTTGTTGGTGGCATAGGTGATGTCGCAGGCATAGGCATCGCGGCGCTCGTCATCGTCCATGCCATGCACGACGATGCCGGTGGTCAGGCCGAGGAAGCCGTAGATCCTCGCCATCCATTCGGCGTCGCGCCGGGCGAGGTAATCGTTGACGGTCACAACGTGAACGCCTTTGCCCGAAAGGGCGTTGAGATAGACAGCCAGGGTGGCGACAAGGGTCTTGCCCTCGCCCGTCTTCATTTCGGCGATGGCATTTTCATTGAGGATCATGCCGCCGATCAACTGTACGTCAAAAGGCCTCAGGCCGACGGCGCGGCGTGCTCCCTCGCGCACCGTTGCAAAGGCCGGAACCAGAAGATCGTCGAGCTTGGTGCCACCGGCGATCTGTTCGCGGAACTGCCGCGTGCGGTCCGCCAGTTCAGAATCACTGAGGGCGGCGAGTTCCGGCTCCAGAGCATTGATTGCGTCGACTTTTGGCTGATAGGCCCGAATCCGGCGGTCATTTGATGAACCAAACAATTTACGGGCGATGGCGCCAAACTTGACCATTATAATGGTCCTTTCCTGGGGCTGCACTTGAGGCAGGGCTAAAAAACCGGCGCTGGCCTGCGACCGGAAAATCGATTGAAAAGCGCCGTCCCGACAGCCTTCTTCCAGTGAAAGCTGTCTGGACGGACGGTTGGCTGACAGATAAGAGGGGGCTTGAACGATGTCAACGGCGGGGAAACTCCGTCTTATGGCGGCCTAAATTGACGTGCACGTGGATTGCCGCCCGCACTAAGCTTGAAATGAAAGGTCTACCGATGCGCCTATCGCAGTTTGCAGCCACGCTCCTCTTCAGTTCCATCGCATTTATGCCGATTCATGCCCATGCAGCCGACGAAGCCGATCCGGTGGTGGCGACGGTCGCAGGCGTGGAGATCCTCGCCTCAGAACTTGCGATGGCCGAGGGTGACCTTGACCCGCAGTTTGCCAGCCTGCCCGACGAGCAGCGCCGTGTCGCCGCTCTCGCCGCAGTTATCGATATCAAGACGCTTGCCCGCAAGGCCGAAGCTGAAAAGCTCGACCAGACCGAAGAGTTCAAGAAGCTGATGGCCTTCCAGCGCGACAGGGCGCTCCACAATGCCATTTTCAAGTCGAACGTTGTCGATCCCGTCTCAGATGCCGACATCAAGGCGCGCTATGACGAGGAAGTCGCCGCCACGCCGCCGGAAGACGAGGTCAGTGCGCGCCACAGGGTGCTCAAGACCGAGGAGGAAGCCAAGGCTGTCATCACCGAGCTCGATGCAGGCAAGGATTTCGCAGAACTGGCCAAGGAAAAGTCCACCGGTCCGAGTGCTGCGCAAGGCGGAGATCTCGGATATTTCACCAAGGGCCGCATGGTGCCGGAGTTCGAGGCCGCGGCGTTTGAGCTCGAGGCTGGCGAATATGCCAAGGAGCCGGTCGAGACCCAGTTCGGGTGGCATGTCATCAAGGTGGAAGACCGGCGCGCAACCGCGGCTCCGGCCTTCGAGGACGTTGCCGACCAGGTCCGCCAGGTGGTCATGCGCGAACGCTATGGCGATCTGATCAAGTCAGCCCGCGAGGAGATCGAGATCGAAGTTCTCGATCCGGAGCTGAAGACGGCCTATGAGGCGATGAACCCGCAACAGTAATGCCTGGTCCGATTGGACCCTTCCGGCAAGAGGACCCCACCGCGATGTCCACCGATGTCTCTCCCCTGGCTCCCAAGTCCCTTGCCGAGCTGCCGCCTATCGCGGGTGTCCGCATCGAAACAGCGGCTGCCGGGATCAAGTACAAGGACCGGACGGATGTCATGCTGATGGTGTTCGACAAGCCGGCGGCGGTGGCGGGGGTCTTCACGACCTCGAAGTGTCCGTCCGCGCCCGTCGATTTCTGCCGCGCAAATCTTGGCGGAGGGCGCGCACGGGCGCTTGTCGTCAATTCCGGCAACGCCAATGCCTTTACCGGGCAAAAGGGACGCGCTTCGACGGCGCTGACGGCGAAATCGGCGGCGGCGGCGGTCGGATGCCCTGAAGGCGAGGTCTTCCTGGCCTCGACCGGCGTCATTGGCGAGCCACTTGATGCAGGCAAGTTCGCGGGTGTTCTCGACCGGATGGCGACGAGTGCAAGCGGCGATCGCTGGAGCGACGCGGCCCGCGCCATCATGACCACCGATACCTACCCGAAGGTTGCCACAAGAACAGCGAAGATCGACGGAGTGACCGTGACGCTCAATGGGATGGCAAAGGGCGCAGGCATGATCGCGCCTGACATGGCGACCATGCTGTCGTTCATCGTCACCGACGCCGACATCGAGCCATCCGCCCTGCAGGCGATGCTCAGCCGCCATGTCGGGGCCACGTTCAATGCGGTCACTGTCGACAGCGACACCTCGACCTCCGATACGCTGATGGTGTTTGCCACTGGCGCGGCGGGCGATCGCGGCGCCGGCGTGATTTCGCAGGCTTCGGATCCGCGTGTCCGAGCCTTCTCCAAGGCCCTGTCCAGCCTGATGGAGGATCTGGCGATCCAGATCGTCCGTGACGGCGAGGGCGCGCGCAAGCAGGTGGAGATCACCGTTACCGGCGCGGCGTCGGCCAGGGCTGCGGGACGCATCGCCCGGTCGATCGCCAATTCGCCGCTGGTCAAGACGGCGATCGCCGGCGAAGATGCCAATTGGGGCCGCATCGTCATGGCGGTCGGCAAGGCCGGCGAAAAGGCTGAGCGCGACAAGCTGGCGATCTGGTTCGGCGATGTGCGAGTCGCGGTCGACGGCGAGCGTGATCCCGCCTACAGCGAAGCGGCTGCGTCGGACGTGATGAAACAGGACGAAATAGCCATCAGGGTTGATCTCGGGATTGGTCGCGGCAAGGCCCGGGTCTTCACGTGCGATCTGACCAAGGCCTATGTCGAGATCAATGGTGACTACCGCAGCTGAGCGGTCGAGTTCATCATCGAAAAACGGGGCGTGCCTTGCCAAACCTTGCCATAGTCAGAAGACTTGAAGCCGTTGGATTTCGGGCCTGGCCTGCCGCGTCTATCCAGTATGACGGCAGCTGGCAGATCCGGCTGACCGCGGGCCATCCCTCCAAACGGCTCAATTCGGTCAATCCGCTGGACCCCTCGGATCATGACGATATCGAAATCCGTGTCGAGCGCGCTGCCCGCCGGTTTGATTCCTATGACCGGCCGCTGGTGTTCCGGCAGACACCGCTGGCGCCGCCGCCGCTGGAAGCCCATCTCGATGCGCTGGGCTGGCGTCGTTTTGAAGAGACGATCGTGATGACCGGCAAGATCGACAGTCTCGATATCGACGGCGGGATGGATCATTTGCCGCTCAAGGATGTCGGACGCTACGTCGATGCCTCCATTGCGGTGCATGACCGCGACCAGTCGCTCAAACCCGGCCTGACAGAGGTCCTGAGTGCGATCAGGCCGCCCAGCGGCCTGTTTGTGCTCGAGGAAGAAAAGACGGGGCCGCTTTCGACGGCACTGTGCGTCCACGACAATGATCTGGCTGGATTGTTCGAGCTTGCCACACGGTCGGACGTGCGCCGTGCGGGGTACGGCCGTGACGTCGTCAGGGCTGCGCTTCGCTGGGCGCGGCACCGTGGCGCCGACACCGCCTGGCTGCAGGTCGAGAGCGCGAACACAGCGGCCGTCGCGCTCTACCAGGGGCTCGGATTTGGTGAAGTCTACCGCTATGCCTATCGCCAGAAGCCGGGCTACTGATCAATGAGTGCAAAGAAAATCATGCTGGTTGCCGCCTGCGCCCTGGTCGATGCCGATGGGCGCGTGCTTCTGACGCAGAGGCCAGAGGGCAAGAAGCTTGCCGGATTGTGGGAATTTCCAGGTGGCAAGGTCGAACCGGGGGAAACGCCGGAAGCAGCCCTGATTCGCGAACTGATCGAGGAAATCGGCGTCAGCACGCAGGAAGCCTGCCTCGCGCCGCTGACATTTGCCAGCTACGGCTATGATGATTTTCATCTGCTGATGCCGCTGTTCGTCTGCCGCCGCTTCGAAGGAACCGCGCGTGGGCTCGAGGGGCAGGCGCTGAAATGGGTCCGGCCGCGGGATATGCGGAACTATCCGATGCCGCCCGCCGACGAACCGCTCATCCCCTACCTGATCGATCTGCTTTAGGTTCGCCGTGAGCGAGAGCGCCGAACCTCAATCTTTGGCATTAGCGTTAATGAAACTTCAATTCCCTTCACGCAAGATCCATGCAAGCGACTGATCCGCATGGATTGCAAGTGGAGACGGCATGAACGACGGCGATTTCTGGATGACGATCAAGGACAGGGACGGCGTGGAAGACCAGCCCAGGAAATTTGGCGCCGTGCGCGTGGCGTTGCTGTTCGGCACGGCCGCAATTGCCGTTGCGACCATTCTGACGCCGATGCTCGCGGATCGCTCGACGTCCTCCCGCGTGGCCTGGACGCCAGACCAATATGACAACATCACCACAGGATCGGTCCCGCGCCGATCCGGAAACACGGTCTACACTGTGCGCAAATCGATCCTGCAGGACCGGCCCGGTGCGTTCTGCATCATAGGAAGTGATGGCAGCAAGACCGGCGATTGCTGATCGCGCCTGACAAATGACACACAGCCAGAATCGGAACTGAAGAATGAAATCGTTGATTTGCCGGTTCCTGGATGACAGGCGTGGCGCCACTGCAATCGAGTATGCCCTTATTGCCGTGCTGCTGGCCGTGTCCCTTATTGGCGGCGCGGCGACCGTCGGCAACACCATTGGCAGGACAATGGGTGACGTGGCGGTGCAGCTCAAGAACTCCCAATAGGGCTGCAGCAGACCATCGAATGATGGGTTGCCGACCTTGGCTGACATCAACCCGTAGCATCTAGCGCGGCAGTTTTTGCTCAGGGGTCCGCAGGGCATCTGCAAGGCGTGTCTTGGCTGACCCCGGCTTGAGCGGTTTTTGCTGGCTTTCGTGCGGCGCCCATCCGGACAGGTGAATCACCGGAAAGCTGGCGCGGATCCGTCCGTCGGGGTCTGAGAACCGTTCTGCGTAGATCTGTGCAGCCCGCAGGAAAACAGACCGGCCTACAGGTTTTCGGCTTCGGTCCAGCAGCATGGATGTCATGCCCATCGCGCGCAGGTCCTTGAGAAGGCCGAACATGTCGGCATATCTGACCACGATGTCATCGATATCCGTCACCGGCAGCGCGAAGCCTGCCCGCTGGAGCAGGGCGCCATAATCGCGAATGTCGGCGAAGGGATGGACGCGTGTATTGGCGCCGCCGGTCAGTTCGCTTTCCGCCGCGAGCAGGCTTTCGCGAAGTTCGCCCAAGGTGCCTGCGCCGGGCGTGGCCGCCAGCAACAGTCCATCAGGCTTGAGCGCGCGTCGCATCTGCACGAGGACGCCGGGCGTGTCGTTGGTGAGATGCAGCGCCAGCGGCGAGATGATCAGGTCAGCGCTGCCCGGGGCGATCGGCACCCGATCCGGATCGGCAAGCGTCATATTGCCGGCATCGATCCCCGGCAGGGGGTGGTGGTCGACATAACTGAATTCCGCGGTTTTTCCTGTTGCGGACATCAGCTCTGCCGGCAGGGTCAGCCCGCCATGCACCTGAAAAGGGGTCTCAAACCGGCGCTCGACGACAGAAAGACGATCGGCCATATCCTCTGCAACCCTGCGGAGGAGGAAGTCCGCCCCCGGCATGAAACCGGCAAGCGCGCGCAGCCTGCGGCGCCGCATGAGAGTGTGGTCAAAGAGAGCGTCCATGATCCATTCCGCCGGTTCAACTGCGGCTCGCTTGTTGGATGGAATGGCGATAATGTCAACCGATGGAGCCACCGGAAGCAAGTCACGCAGGCAGCGCGAGGCAGGTTGCCAGACATGGACCGAACAGCAACACCGTGCTGACCGGGTTGGTTCGACGTGCCGCCGCGCTCTTGATGCAGCTGGTCTACCCGCCGGTTTGTGCAGGATGTGGAAAAATGACCGGGCAACACGCAGCCTTGTGTCCTGAATGCTGGGGTACGGTACGCTTTATCGAGCGGCCCTATTGCGAAATCACCGGCCTTCCCTTCGATCATGACCGGGGCGAAGGCCTCGTGTCGCCCGAGGCGATCGCCAATCCCCCACCCTATCAAAAGGCCCGCGCCGCGGTTTTTCATGACGGCGTGGCGCGCAAGATCGTCCATGGGCTGAAATACTCCGATCGCGCGGATCTCGCAGCCATGATGGCGGCGTGGATGGCCCGGGCCGGCACAGACGTTGTCGATGACAGCGATGTGATCATTGCCGTGCCGTTGCATCGCGGCAGGTTGTTCGCGCGGCGCTACAACCAGTCGGCTGAGCTTGCACGACGGCTGGCCGGGATCACGGGCAAGCCGTTCCTGGCCGGAGCGCTGCGCCGGGTCCGCGCGACGAGGCAGCAGGTGGGCCTGGGTTTGAGAGCCCGGCAGGACAATGTTCGCGGGGCGTTTTCGATACAGCCCCGGCAGGCGCAGAGGTTACTGGGGCTCAAGGTCCTGCTGGTCGATGACGTGTACACGACGGGCTCGACCGTGGAGGCAGCGACGCGTGCCCTGCTGCGCGGTGGCGCGCGCCAGGTCAATGTGCTGACCTTTGCCAGGGTTGCAAGCCCCGGTGAGGAAACCCTATATGCCTGAAGAACCGCGTTTGCGGAGGAACAACTGGAGATCCGAATGGCCGACGTAATCCTCTACACCCGACAATTCTGCGGATTCTGCACCGCAGCCAAGCGGTTGCTGGACGGAAAGGGTGTGAGCTACACTGAGCATGACGCAACCTTTTCGCCAGACCTGAAGCAGGAAATGATCGCCAAGGCGAACGGCCGGACGACGTTTCCGCAGATCTTCATTGATGGCGCGCATGTCGGAGGTTGCGACGAGTTGCATGCGCTTGACCGCGCGGGAAAGCTTGATCCGATGCTGGCAGGAGCCTGAACCATGAATGAACTTGTCGTTGCCGCCGTCCAGATGCGTTCTGGTGTCTTGCCGGAGGCAAACATATCGGTGATGACAGACCTGGTTCGTGAGGCGGCCTCGCGTGGCGCGCGCTATGTCCAGACGCCGGAGATGACGGGCGCGGTCCAGAAGGACCGGGCGGGCCTGCTGCGAATTCTCAGGCCTGAAGCCGATGACCCGGTGCTGCGCGCCGCGTCGGCGCTGGCGGCTGAACTCGGCATCTATCTCCATATCGGATCAACGGCGATTGATGCGGGCGGGGGGATGGCCGCAAACCGGGCGGTTGTTTTCGGACCCGATGGCAGTGTCCTGGGCCGCTATGACAAGATCCACATGTTCGACGTGGATCTCGACAATGGCGAAAGCTGGCGTGAAAGCGCAGTGTACCGGCCGGGCCAAAGTGCCCATACGGTCGATCTTGACGGCGCGCGGCTTGGTCTCGGAATTTGCTACGATATCCGGTTTCCACATCTGTTTCGCGATCTGGCGCTTGCGGGGGCGCAGATCCTGACGGCGCCTGCGGCCTTCACCCGGCAGACCGGCAAGGCCCACTGGCATGTGCTGCAGCGCGCCCGCGCCATCGAGAACGGCGCCTTCGTGATTTCGGCCGCGCAGGGTGGCGTGCACGAGGACGGACGGGAGACCTATGGCCACTCCCTGATCGTCAATCCGTGGGGTCGCGTGATCGCCGAAGCCGACAATGACGAGCCCGGCGTGATTGTCGCAACTCTGGCGCTTGACGAGGTCAAGGCGGCGCGTGCCAAGATTCCCAATCTCAAGAATTCCCGGACCTACCGGGTGGAAGACGACATGAAGACAACCAGGGGAGCGCAGGTGGCGTGATCCGATTTTCTTTGCATTGCGACAAGGATCACGAATTCGAGGGATGGTTTGGATCAAGCGCGGACTATGACGGGCAAAGCGAACGCGGGCTGATCGAATGCCCCACATGCGGATCGCGCCAGATCGGCAAGGCGCTTATGGCGCCTGCTGTGGCGGTTTCGCGGGACATGCCGGCGCGGCCACTGGCGATGGACCCGGAGAAGCGGGTCATGATGCGCAAGCTCCGGGAGATGGTGCAGGCGCTCAAGCGGAATTCCGAGGATGTCGGCGACCGCTTCGCCGACGAGGCGCGCAAGATCCACCACGGCGAAGCCGAAGTCCGCGGCATCATCGGGCAGGCTTCGAGCGACGATGCCAGATCGTTGATCGAGGAAGGCATCGAGATTGCGCCCCTGCCGGAATTTCCCGAGGATCTGAGTTGAAATGACTGCGCCGGGATTTCATCTGGCAATCTACAATTTCGGACTGCATGTGGCGGATTACGATGCTCCCGAGGTGCGCGGATTCCTGCGTCGCGAACCCTTGAATTTTGCGGCAGCGGAGAAAGCCGCGGGATTTGTCGGGCGCTCCGGCTACCTGGGAGAGCCGGGACCGGAAAGCTGGGGCGTTCAGGTCTTTCCGCGGTTCATCAAGGGCAGCGGGCGTGACTCCGGGCCGTCTTCCCTGTCGCTGTGGCAAGACATTGAAAGCCTGATGGCGTTCTCCTATGCTGGAGTGCATGCCGAGGCGCTCAGGAATGCCCGCGCCTGGAACACGAAGAACCACTGGCCGCCGCTTGTACTGTGGTGGCTGGAAGCGGGCCGCCTGCCGGATTGGGCGACGGGTGCGAAGAAGCTTGAAAGGCTCCACGACGAAGGGCCGGGGCCTGCGGCCTTCACCTTCAAACAGCCCTTTGATCCAGATGGTGAACCGATCGGGATCGATCGCGTGCGGGTCAAGGAGCTGATCGAGGCCAATGCGGCCGGTCAACAGCAGTTGCTGGCAGAACTCGCCACCATGCCAGTGTGACTGAAGGCGCATGCGAAAGCCGAAGGCAGACGCATCAGGCGCCCGTCCTCAGGATCGCCGCCCTTAACCGGCCTTCGGACGCTCGGCGAGCATCATGTAGTTGACATCCATATCACGAGACAGGTTCCACTGATCCTGGAGCGGATTGTAGAACACGCCGGTCCGGTCAATGATATTCATGCCGGACGAAGCGAGCGGGTTCTCGATCTCGTCAGGCCGCACCAGCTTTTCATACTGGTGGGTTCCGCGCGGCAGCCAGCGCAGGACGTATTCAGCCCCGATGATGGCCAGTGCCCTTGCCTTCAGGGTCCTGTTGATGGTGGCGATAAACATCAATCCGCCGGGCTTGACCATTTCGGCGCAGGAGGTGAGGAACAGGTCGACATCGGAGACGTGCTCGACCACCTCCATGTTGAGGATCACGTCGAACTTTTCGCCGCGCGCGGCCAGCTCCTCGGAGGTTATGGCCTCGTAGCTGACATCGACGCCGCTTTGTTTGGCATGAATCGAGGCCACTTCGATGTTGGTGCGCGACGCATCGGCGCCCAGCACATCGGCACCCATGCGCGCCATGGGTTCGCAAAGAAGCCCGCCGCCACAGCCGATATCGAGAAATCGGAGGCCGGCCAGAGGCTTGTCGCCCTTGGGATCACGGCCGAAATGGGTCGCGACATGATCGCGGATGTAGGTCAGCCGGACCGGATTGAACTTGTGCAGCGGGCGGAACTTGCCTTGCGGATTCCACCATTCGGCCGCCATTGCCGAGAAACGCTCGACTTCGCCCTGGTCAATCGTTGTGCGTTCGCTCTGGCTCATCGGTTTCTCCGGCGTTTCATTCTGTGGTCTCAACTCGGGCGTAGGGCGGGGCTTGTCAAGGGTTCCCAACGTCGCATGATCCATCCTGTTGCAGGCAGCTGCAAATTTGGCTAAGAGACCGCCACCTTCCGCTCCGCATGCCGGGGCGGTTTTTCTTGCCCGGAACCGGGCTAGCCAGCGGATAATTCAACATGGCCCGCATCGTGATGAAGTTTGGCGGCACATCGGTGGCCGACCTCGACCGGATCCATAATGTCGCCCGGCATGTCAAACGCGAGGTTGACGCCGGGCACCAGGTGGCTGTCGTGGTCTCGGCCATGGCCGGCAAGACCAATGAGCTGGTCGGCTGGGTGCAGGCGATGCCGAAAGTCACCGGCGCCAGCGCTTCCTTCTATGACGCCCGTGAATATGATGCCATCGTCGCGTCGGGCGAACAGGTGACCAGTGGCTTGCTTGCCATTGCGCTGCAATCCATGGGCATTGATGCCCGCTCATGGCAGGGCTGGCAGATTCCGGTGAAGACCGACAACGCCCATGGCGCCGCGCGCATTCTTGACATCGATGGGAGCGATCTCATCCGGCGTTTCGAGATGGGCCAGGTTGCGGTTGTTGCGGGATTCCAGGGAATCGGACCGGATAACAGGCTCGCGACGCTGGGTCGCGGCGGTTCGGACACCAGCGCGGTCGCGATCGCGGCGGCCGTCAAGGCGGACCGCTGTGATATCTACACCGATGTCGATGGTGTCTACACGACAGATCCGCGTGTTGTGCCGAAGGCGCGGCGGATGAAGAAGATCGCCTTCGAGGAAATGCTGGAGATGGCCTCCCTCGGTGCGAAGGTGCTGCAGGTCCGTTCGGTCGAGCTGGCCATGGTGCACAAGGTGAGAACCTTTGTACGGTCGAGTTTCGACGATCCGGATGCGCCGGAGATGAGCGATCTGATCAATCCGCCCGGAACTCTTATTTGCGACGAGGAAGAAATTGTGGAACAGGAAGTCGTTACCGGAATTGCCTATGCCAAGGACGAAGCGCAGATTTCGCTGAGGCGGCTTGCCGACCGGCCAGGTGTGTCTGCAGCGATTTTCGGGCCGCTTGCGGACTCCCATATCAATGTCGACATGATTGTTCAGAACATCTCCGAGGACGGATCGCGGACCGACATGACGTTCACGGTGCCATCGAGCGATGCGGAGAAGGCGCTCGCAGTCCTGGAAGGCGAGAAGCACACGATCGGCTATGACGTCGTCCAGAGCGAATCAGGTCTCGCCAAAGTCTCCGTCATCGGCATCGGCATGCGCAGTCACGCCGGCGTCGCCGCGACCGCTTTCAAGGCACTTGCTGAAAAATCAATCAACATCAAGGCGATAACAACGTCAGAGATCAAGATTTCGATCCTGATCGATGGCGCCTATGCCGAACTTGCTGTTCGCACTTTGCATTCCGTCTACGGTCTCGATAAGACTTAGTCCGTCGGGATACAATCAAGTCGGCCTGCGCCGCATTTTGAGCCTTCCGGGAGTTTTCCCGGGTAACCGGCCGGGATTGCTCCCGGACCGGCCACACGAATTGGGAGAATGAAGCGCGATGAGAGACCTTTCAGCAGGTCCGCGCGTCCTTCTCAGGCGGCTGCGCGAACTGATGGCGGAGCCCCTTGAGCCGCAGGAGCGCCTTGACCGCATTGTCCGCCAGATCGCGGCCAATATGGTCGCTGAGGTGTGCTCGTTTTACGTGCTTCGCGCCGATGGTGCGCTGGAGCTGTTCGCCACCGAGGGTCTGAACAAGGATGCGGTCCACCTGGCTCAGCTGAAAATGGGCCAGGGCCTGGTCGGGACCATCGCGGCCAGCGCACGGTCGCTCAACCTGTCGGAAGCGCAATCCCACCCGGCCTTCACCTATCTTCCGGAAACGGGCGAAGAAATCTACAGCTCCTTTCTTGGTGTTCCGATCCTGCGGGCCGGGCGGTCGCTCGGGGTTCTGGTGGTTCAGAACAAGGCGCACCGAAAGTATCGCGAGGATGAGGTCGAAGCGCTTGAAACCACCTCGATGGTTCTCGCGGAGATGATTGCCACGGGCGAACTCAAGCAGATCACCAGACCTGGACTGGAACTCGACCTGAGCCGGCCGGTGACAATCGAGGGCGATGCCTATGGCGATGGGATTGGCCTGGGTCATGTCATCCTGCACGAGCCGCGGATCGTGGTGACAGAACTTCTCAATGATGACAGTGATTCCGAACTCAAGCGGCTCGAAGAGGCGCTGGGATCGCTCAGGGTCTCGATCGACGATATGCTGTCGCGCCGCGACGTCTCGATGGAAGGCGAACACAGGGCCGTGCTCGAAGCCTACAGGATGTTTGCCCATGACCGCGGCTGGGTGCGGAAGCTTGAGGAAGCTATCCGCAACGGGCTGACCTGCGAGGCTGCGGTGGAGAAGGTGCAGAGTGACACCCGCGCCCGCATGATCCACATGACGGATCCGTATCTGCGCGAGCGGCTGCATGATTTCGACGATCTTGCCAACCGGCTGCTGCGGCAGCTGACCGGTTTTGTGCCGGGCGGGGCTGGGCTGCCGCAGGATGCCATCATCGTGGCGCGCGCCATGGGGGCGGCGGAACTGCTGGATTATCCGCGCGAGGCAATACGGGGCCTCGTTCTGGAAGATGGTGCGATTACCAGCCATGTGGTCATCGTCGCGCGGGCGATGGGCATTCCGGTTGTCGGCCAGGTCATCGGCATTGCATCGCTTGCCGAAAACCGGGATCCGATCATCGTCGACGGCGAGGACGGGATCGTCCATCTTCGCCCGATATCGGAAGTACAGAGCGCCTACGCGGACAAGGTGCGGTTTCGCGCCAAGCGGCAGGAGCAGTTCCGCGCGTTGCGCAAGGTCAAGCCGCGGACCCGCGATGGGCAGGACATCACGCTGCAGATGAATGCCGGATTGCTGGTGGATCTGCCGCAACTCAAGGAATCCGGCGCCAGCGGCATCGGGTTGTTCAGGACCGAGCTGCAATTCATGATCGCTTCGACCATGCCCAAGGTCGGCGAGCAAGAGAGCCTTTACCGCAATGTGCTGCGGCAGGCGGCTGGCCGGCCGGTAACGTTCAGGACGCTGGACATCGGCGGCGACAAGGTCGTGCCGTATTTCCGTTCGGCGGAGGAGGAAAACCCGGCACTCGGCTGGCGAGCCATCAGGCTGTCGCTGGATCGTCCCGGTCTGTTGCGCACCCAGTTGCGGGCGCTGTTGAAGGCCGCAGCCGGCACCGAGCTCAAACTGATGCTGCCGATGGTCACCGAGGTCAATGAAATCCGCCTGGCGCGCGCGTTGCTCGACAAGGAAGTGCGGCATCTGTCGCGCTTCGGCCACCAGTTGCCGCGCAGCTTGCAGTTCGGCGCCATGCTCGAAGTGCCAAGCCTGTTGTGGCAGCTCGATGAACTGATGGAAGAAGTGGATTTCGTCTCCGTCGGCTCCAATGATCTCTTCCAGTTCGTCATGGCTGTCGATCGGGGCAATTCCCGCGTCGCCGACCGGTTCGATACGCTCGGCCGGCCGTTCCTTCGGGTGTTGCGCCAGATCGTTGTGGCGGCCGGCAAGACGGGCACATCACTGACCCTGTGCGGGGAGATTGCGGGCAAGCCGCTTTCGGCCATGGCGCTCCTGGGCCTTGGATTCCGCAATATTTCAATGTCGCCGGCAGCCATAGGCCCGGTCAAGTCGATGCTGTTGTCGCTCGACCTGGGAAAATTGGAAGAAGGCCTGCTGCCTGCTATCGCCGATAGCAAGAGCGAAAAAACGGTGCGCGAATTCCTGACGGATTTTGCAGATGCCAACGGCGTGAGCCTCTAGGAACAGACAATGGCGCGATTGCCAACCCAGAAAATCCGCGAACTTGAACGCCGTTATGGCGAAGTCGAGGCCCGCATGTCGGCAGGGCCCGATGCCGAAACCTATGTGAAGCTGGCATCCGAATATTCCGAACTTCAGCCGCTGGTGACAGGGATCCGTGACCTGCACAAGGCACAGGCTGAGCGTGCTGACCTTGAGGCGATGCTAGCCGACCGCTCGACGGACCGTGAGATGCGCGAACTGGCGGACGCGGACCTGAAGACGGTCAAGGACAGGATCGACGCACTCGAGCAACAGATCGAGATCATGCTGCTTCCCAAGGATGCCGCCGACGAGCGCAGCGCCATCGTCGAGATCCGCGCCGGCACTGGCGGATCGGAGGCGGCGCTGTTCGCCGGCGATCTGTTCCGAATGTACGAGCGGTATGCATCGTCGCGAGGCTGGAAGGTGGAGGTGCTGTCGGCGAGCGAAGGCGAAGCCGGCGGCTACAAGGAAATCATCGCCACCGTGACGGGCAAGGGCGTGTTCGCACGATTGAAGTTCGAATCCGGCGTGCACCGCGTGCAACGCGTACCCGAAACGGAATCGGGGGGACGCATTCATACCTCCGCGGCAACCGTTGCGGTGCTGCCTGAAGCTCAGGACATCGACATCGAGATCAAGCCTGATGACATCCGGATCGACACCATGCGCGCGTCAGGCGCCGGCGGACAGCATGTCAACACGACGGATTCGGCTGTGCGCATCACTCATCTGCCCACTGGGCTGGTCGTGACTTCCGCAGAAAAATCCCAGCATCAGAATCGCGCCAAGGCCATGCAGGTGTTGCGTTCGCGGCTGTTTGACATGGAGCGGCAGAAGGCTGACAGCGAACGTTCAGCCGACCGCAAGAGCCAAGTCGGCTCCGGCGACCGATCGGAACGAATACGCACCTATAATTTTCCGCAGGGCAGGGTCACCGACCACCGGATCAACCTGACGCTCTACAAGCTGGACCGAATGATGGTCGGCGAAATCGATGAGATCGTGGATGCGTTGATCTCCGACCATCAGGCGGGTCAGCTGGCGACGCTTGGTGGCCATGACCAGGCCTGAACTGTCGGTTGCCAGCACCATTGGCGAAGCCTGGCTCGCCATGCGGGCACTGTTTCGTGCAGCCGATCTTGAAACGGCTGACCTCGATGCGCGGCTGCTGGCCGCCAGTGTCATGAAGATGGAGCCTTATCAGTTGGTGACGGGTGGCGATCTCCCGCTGACCGAGGCACAGCACCAGCAATTGACGCAGGCCACCTGGGAGCGCCTGAACGGAAAGCCGGTGCATCGCATTCTTGGGGCGAGGGAATTCTACGGGCTGAGTTTCAGGCTTTCCGCGGCAACGCTCGAGCCGCGCCCGGACACCGAAACGCTCATCGACGCGGTTCTTCCCTTCATTCGCGCGACGGTCACGGTGAAGGGATCATGCCGCATTGCGGATCTCGGAATCGGAACCGGAGTCATCGGCCTGGCGCTGCTGGCCGAAAATCCCGAAGCGCAGTGCCTGGGTGTCGACATGTCGGCGGAAGCGGTTGCCACGGCACTGGAGAATGCCCGGGCGCTTGGTCTGTCGGCGCGTTACACTGCGGTAACCGGCGACTGGCTTTCGGAGATCGAGGCGCGCTTCGATCTCATAGTCTCCAATCCCCCCTATATCCCGACTGCTGACCTCGACTCTCTTTCGCGGGAGGTGATCGATCATGATCCGATACTGGCGCTGGATGGAGGGCCTGACGGTCTGTCGGCCTATAGGGCGATCGCGACGCAGGCGCCGGACCGACTTGAAGACGATGGATTGTTGGCGCTTGAGATTGGAACCGGCCAAACAGCCGCTGTTGCAGCGCTATTTGTCGCAGGCGGCTTTGAGTTGGCGGGCGTTATTGCTGATATGGGGGGGGTAGACAGGGTGCTTCTGTTCAAAATCCAGGGCGTGCAATGACGTTCGGCGATGCCTTTTAGCATGACAGGCAAGAAAAGGCTTGGAATTACAGACAAACATGGCTAGTTTCCCGGTCAGCGCCGGATAGCAAGTCTTGAAACAGATTCGATCCGACGTGGCTCGGTTCCGGGAACCCGCCAATCTGGCGGCTCGTTCACAGGACAGCCTCTGGCGCGGGTATCTGAATTTGGACCCATAACGGTGACGGGATCGGTTGATGATCCTTTGTCGCGGCGCAACCTGCGAGCCGGTTTTCGGCCAAAGCGCCCAACAGTTTTTTCAGGAACATAACCAGGTGACTATCGAATGAGGCCAGGACAGCAAAACAAGCGCGGTCGCGGACGCGGCGGAAACAATCCCAATAATGGCGGCAACCGCAAAGGCCAGAATCCATTATCGCGTACTTATGACAGCTCCGGTCCCGACGTAAAAGTTCGCGGAACTGCCCAGCATGTGGCGGAAAAATACATGAACCTAGCGCGGGATGCGCAGAGTTCAGGCGACCGTGTCATGGCTGAGAATTACCTGCAGCATGCCGAACACTACAACCGGATCATTCTGACGGCGCAAGCCCAGATGCAGGAACGTTTTCAGCGTGACGATAACTCTCCGCAGGGGCGCGACTCGCAGGACCAGGACGATGACGACCGCGATTCGGATGATGACAACGACAACAATTCGTATGATCAGCGCGGCGACCGAAACGAGCAGCAAGCCCGGTCCGAGCGGCAGCCGCAACAGGACCGCCAGGAGCGTGGCGATCGCACTGAACGTCAGGATCGCGGTGAACGCCCGGACCGCAGCGAACGCAATGAACGGCGTGAACGCCCGGCGCGTGCCGAACAGCAGCCCAAACCGACATTCGACGCCGATGCGCCTCAACCGGTGATCGAAGGCCTGCCGGCGGAAGTGGTCAGCAGCCAGGAAACACCGGACGCCGATTCGGCGCCACGTCCCGCGCCCCGGCGCCGCGGGCGGCCAAAGCGGGTGCGCAGCGAAGATGCTGGTGACGCCGGTGCGGCGGGCGATACCTCCGCTTCGGCCGAACCGGTAACCGCCGACTGATCACGGCCTGCCCTGATTGAAGATCCAAGCCCCGGTTGTTCGCAGCCGGGGCTCTTTTATTCAATCATGAGGTCTTTTTCACGGGTTCGTGAATACCCATATCTGCTCTATCAATCAGGCTTGCCGATTTCGGGAGCCTGTCCGGACCCACTGTCTCGCGCCAACAAGGGCGAGGCATGTAAAGGAGCAGACCATGAATATCGAAAAATACTCGGAACGCGTTCGCGGGTTCATTCAATCCGCACAGTCCTACGCCTTGGCTGAAGGACATCAGCAATTCATGCCGGAGCACCTGCTCAAGGTGCTTATGGATGACGATCAGGGTATGGCGTCGTCGTTGATCGAGCGCGCCGGCGGACGGCCCGCCGATGTGCGGCTCGCCAACGAGGCGGCTCTGGCCAAATTGCCAAAAGTCAGCGGTGGCAATGGCCAGCTTTACCTGTCTCAGCCGGTCGCAAGAGTTTTTCAGGCAGCCGAGGACGCCGCCAAGAAGGCCGGTGACAGCTTTGTCACGGTTGAAAGACTGTTGCTGGCGATGGTCATCGAGACATCGGCCGCGACCTCGAAAATCCTGTCAAATGCCGGATTGACGGCACAAAGCCTCAACCAGACCATCAATGACATCCGCAAGGGCCGGACCGCCGACAGCGCGGGCGCGGAACAGGGATTCGAGGCGCTCAAGAAATACGCCCGCGACCTCACCGCCGCGGCCCGCGAGGGCAAGCTTGACCCGGTGATCGGCCGGGATGACGAAATTCGCCGCACCATTCAGGTTTTGTCGCGCAGGACCAAGAACAATCCCGTGCTGATCGGCGAGCCGGGTGTGGGCAAGACGGCCATTGCGGAAGGACTTGCGCTCCGTATCGTCAATGGCGACGTGCCGGAATCGCTCAAGGACAAGCAGCTGATGGCGCTCGACATGGGCGCGCTGATTGCCGGCGCGAAATATCGCGGCGAGTTCGAGGAGCGTCTCAAGGCGGTGCTAACGGAAATCCAGGCAAACGCCGGCAGCATCATCCTGTTCATCGACGAGATGCACACGCTTGTCGGCGCCGGCAAGGCCGACGGGGCGATGGACGCCTCCAACCTGCTCAAGCCTGCCTTGGCCCGCGGCGAACTGCACTGCGTCGGTGCGACCACGCTGGATGAATACCGCAAGCATGTGGAAAAGGACGCTGCACTGGCGCGGCGGTTCCAGCCGGTAATGGTGGAAGAGCCCACGGTCGAGGACACAGTGTCGATCCTGCGCGGCCTCAAGGAAAAATACGAGCAGCACCACAAGGTGCGGATCAGCGATTCCGCGCTGGTGTCGGCCGCGGTGCTCTCCAACCGCTATATCACCGACCGGTTTCTGCCCGACAAGGCGATCGATCTGGTCGATGAATCGGCAGCGAGGCTCAGAATGCAGGTGGATTCCAAGCCCGAGGAGCTCGACGAGCTCGACCGCCGCATCATGCAGCTCAAGATCGAACGCGAAGCGCTGAAGAAGGAGACTGACCAGGCTTCCAAGGACCGGCTCGAGCGGCTTGACCGCGAACTGTCCGACATCGAGGAGAAATCGGGCGCGCTGACAGCCCGCTGGCAGTCCGAGAAGCAGAAGCTGGGCCTGGCTGCGGACATCAAGCTGAAGCTCGAAGCAGCCCGCAACGATCTGGCGATTGCCCAGCGCAATGGCGAGTATCAGCGCGCAGGCGAGCTTGCCTATGCCGAGATCCCGGCGCTTGAACGCCAGCTTGCCGAGGCGGAAGCTCATGGCGAGACCGATGCAGTCGGTATGGTCGAGGAAACCGTGACGCCCGATCACATCGCCCATATCGTCTCGCGCTGGACCGGGGTGCCGGTCGACCGCATGCTGGAAGGCGAGCGTGACAAGCTTCTCAGGATGGAAGATGAGATCGGCAAGCGGGTGGTGGGCCAGGGCGAAGCGGTTCAGGCCGTCTCCAAGGCGGTGCGTCGGGCGCGCGCGGGCCTGCAGGACCCAAACCGGCCGATGGGCTCCTTCATCTTCCTCGGGCCCACCGGGGTCGGCAAGACCGAACTGACCAAGGCGCTCGCCGAATTCCTGTTCGACGACGAAACCGCGCTGATCCGGATGGACATGTCCGAATATATGGAGAAGCATTCGGTTTCCCGGCTGATCGGCGCGCCCCCCGGCTATGTCGGCTACGATGAAGGCGGGGCGCTCACGGAAGCGGTGCGGCGCAGGCCCTATCAGGTGATCCTGTTCGATGAGATCGAGAAGGCCCATCCCGATGTCTTCAATGTGCTGTTGCAGGTGCTTGATGACGGGCGCCTGACGGACGGGCAGGGACGTACGGTCGATTTCCGCAACACCCTGATTGTCATGACGTCCAATCTGGGATCGGAATATCTGGCCGGGCTCAGCGATGACCAGGATGCCGATTCTGTCCGCGATGACGTCATGGGCGTGGTCCGGTCGGCTTTCCGCCCGGAGTTCCTGAACCGGATCGACGAGATCATCCTGTTTCACCGGTTGCGCCGGTCGGAAATGGGCGCCATCGTCGACATCCAGCTCTCCCGCCTCGGCAAGCTGCTGGTGGATCGCAAGATTGATGTCGAACTTGACGATGACGCCCGGGCCTGGCTTGCCGAAAAGGGTTATGATCCATCTTATGGCGCCCGCCCGCTCAAACGGGTCGTGCAGAAATATGTGCAGGATCCATTGGCCGAGAAAATCCTGCTTGGCGAGGTGGGAGAAGGCTCGAATGTCAAGGTGAGTGCGGGCTCTGACAGGCTGGTGTTCTCTGTCTCGGGTGACGAGCCGGTCGTGGCCGGCGAACCTCACGGTGAAGCAGCGTAACCCGGCGAAATGTGCAGAGAAGGCGGGTCCATCGCGATCCGCCTTCATAGGCCTTCACATGAATGGAAAGCCCGCGCAGGAGTCATCAGAAAAAGTGACGCACTCGTCCGCTCTGGATTGACGGATGCCAAGGTGGAGGCTATCTCAACCTTGCCGAAAAATGTCAGGCCGGTTGGTTATCCCGGCCCTCGCCTATGCGGGATTTAGTCGATTTTTCGAACCCACGGCGACCTCTCAACAGGGGCGCTGTCGTGACTCCAATGCGAAGCAGCTCCCCGTTAAGCCGAATGGAGCTGGCATGAATAACACCAAGAAACTTGTCATCATCGCCCAGGTGTTCATTTCCGGGATCATGGCCCTCCTCATGAGCCTCGTTCACATGGGCTTCACACTGGATTGGCTTTGGATCTGGAGCACGACCTTTGTCGTTGCCTGGCCGGTTGCATTCGTCCTGTCGATGTTCGTCGGGCCGGTCAGCTTCAAGATGGCCACTTATGTCCTGACCCGTTTTTCACCGTCCTGAGACCAACCAAGGCCGCGGGGACTGTCATCCCCGCGGTTCAGCGGCTTGCGAGTTCCTTGTTGGCGATTTCAATGCCGAGCAACGCATTGATCCGATCGCGTTCGCGCGCGAACATCGCATAGGCTTCGTCCTTCAAGGACTTGCCATCGGGCAGGCGAATGCGCATCGGATCAACCTTGTTGCCATTGACGATCAGTTCGTAATGGAGGTGCGGACCCGTCGAAAGCCCTGTCGAACCGACCGTTCCGATGACCTGCCCCTGGCGGATGCGGGCGCCGGGGACAACGCCCTTGGCGATCGTATGTTGATGCGAGTAGCTCGATTCGTAGC
>Ga0076930_100150_pt1 | contig 95190 bp, 75 predicted proteins | sample HotLakConsoUCCRE_FD_71149 | JGI IMG/M metagenome (GOLD analysis project Ga0076930, IMG submission 71149) | Hypersaline microbial mat communities from Hot Lake, Washington, USA - Hot Lake Consortium UCC-RE (version 3) (version 3) ...
TTACTCTCACTTATTATTATTTAAATATTTATTGTTCTTATTTATATATCCAAATACAATTCACTAAATAATGGCATATAAATAAAGGTGAGACTATTATTGAATTCAATTAGTTGTTACCCTAAGAAAAATACAAGTTCGAAACCAAAAAATAAATTAATTTCCTAGTAGTAATTTTATCTGGCTAAATTGATGAACGGCCAGAAAACCTAAATCTAAACACCTCAGAATACAAAATAAAAATGATCTTAAGCCCATTTTAGCAGGGACCATTGAGGAACAGTAATTTAGTAATTGAGCAAGTGCAAGCTGTATATAGGTAAAATTTTAAATTGTTTGCACTAGAAAATTACACCTTGATTTTATAGTATTCTAGTGTCAATCACCTCATTCTCGCCTACAGCGGGTAGGTACGTTTAGGGCTAAAGCCTTCCTATCGGCAAACGGCCTCGAAGTATAACAATAGGCGTTCAATTAGCGGGATCGTATTTAAGGCAGTTGAGACTTTTTAAAAAAGTCCAAAATACAAAGATCTAGATTCAGTTTAAAAATGGTACTAATTGAAATGCAAATCACAAAATCAAAACTCAAGTTTCAACAGCACTGCTTCATCTTGCATAGTGGTTATATCTAATCTCTGCTTGAAAATACTATTGAGATTTCGGGAATTAAATAATTTTGGAAATACAATCCATAATACTTGCTCCTGACGTCACATAACAAAAATTGGCAGGGGTTTAATGATAAACTCAGATTAGTGGTTAGGGCATAAGATTAACGAAACTCCACCTTAAACAAAATACTACTAGCAGGATCTAAAAATGATTAAAAAAATGCATTTCCAAAATAGATGACATTTTATGTCAGTTTATTCTCCCCAAAATTACAGCAGAATTTATGTACCTCTATCGTACATTGAAGTACGATTAGCCAGGCAATAGAGCAAACAAACTGTCAACTATTCAAGCCATTCATCGGGAACTTCAAGACTTGCATTCCTCACCTCTCTGCAATCATTATTAATGGTTCGCAAAGGTTGTGTGAAATCCAAAGCTTCTCTCGGTAGAGAAATTCTTTTTTCGGCTACGTCAGCAAAAAGAACATAACCCAGCACAGTTTCCTCCGGATCATCTATAGAAATCATATTACCTCTTAAAGTGGCAGGCGGTGGATCAAAAATACTTCCTTGAATCTGCAATTGCTGATCCAAAACCCTGAAATACTGATGTGCATCTTTGCTAATTGACAATTGCTGAATACTAGCTACATATCTATCAGTAAATCTAGAGCCTTCATCTTCGATGAAGGCAACAGGGTACTCGATTAAGCCCGAATTAAAGGCACTTCCATTCAGAATATTAATACTTTTATCTGCATTTTTCTCTGTTACCCAGCATATATTACAGCATTCTTTTGGAGCTGGAGTTCCCGCAACTGGGTCAACATAATTCTCAGGAAAAGTTACAATTCTATATGAACCGCTATTCCTCCACATATAGAAATTTTCTCCTTCGTTTGGGTTTTCAAAACTGGAGTATACCTCCAAGCCAGAGGTTCTTATAAATTCATTTTCTGTTGCAAGGGATTTGAATCTATATTTTAATTCTTGAATTTCAGGAACTGCAGTGACTGCAGTAGGAATTGACAAGTAATTTCTGCCATCAGCAGTTTCAATTAGCAAACTATATTCTCTACCTACTATCAACGAAAAATTTTCAGGAGTGGCATAGTTGCCATTATCAATATTATTTAAAAAGGTAATTTGGCCAGTATTATCTCTAATGGATACATTCGCACTTCTGCGTGGACTAATACTACCTTCAACAACACTGCCGTATCTTGCACTATTGGTAAGCCTGATAATATGAGGGCCAGGCTGAGTTGTAATTTCACCTTCAACAGTTAAAAACTCCGCAGCTTCCTCAATTCTAATTTCTTCAGGTTCAATGCAAGCAAGCAAGAGCCCAAAAAAAGATAAGTATACTATGTACTTAATTGAATCTTTCATTTCTATAGTGTTTAATTTCATGGGTCTCATGTAATTAGCATCAAACCTATTCATCCCGCTGTTGGTATTTGAGGGATTTTAGATTTGCGCTCATTTCATATCAAAATTCTAACGTATAATTAAGTGATGGAAAAGGGATACCTAAAACGCTCATTCTGTATGCTTGTGGTGGAGCTCCAACCTCATCCCTGAAAAATACAGAGAAAGGATTTTTTCTTCCGTAAACATTGATTATTGTGAGCGCCCAATCACCTGAAAAAAGTTTCACATCCGTATTTAAGTTGAATTTAAGTGATAAATCTAAACGATGAAAATCAGGAGTCCGATTAAGATTCCTACTTTCAAAATAGGCAATAGTGGTATTCTCTTGACTAAATTTAGCCAATGGAAAAGTTACAGGCCTACCCGTACTATAATTAAAATTCCCTGATAAGGATACATAAGAATTAATCTTATAATTCCCCACTAAAGATAAATTATGCGGCTTATCAAAATTTGAAGGAAACCAATCTCCATTATTTATTTCCTCTGATTCGAAAGGAGATTGAACAAGACGCAAACTTCTAGAATAGGTGTAACTTAACCAGCCCGTCAATCTACCAATGTTTTTCTTCAGGTAAAGTTCTGCACCATAAGCTACCCCTTCTCCATTTACCAGTTCTGTTTCTAAATTATCATTTAGAAATAAATCTGCTCCGTCTTTATATTCAACAATATTTTCAGATTCCTTGTAAAATACTTCAAGCGAGGTTTCAAAAACATTATTTCTAAAGTTCTTAAAATATCCTGCTGAATATTGATTGACCATTTGTGGTTTTAAAAAATTATCACTTAGCTTCCAAGTATCAGTTGGTGCAATAGCCGAAGTATTAGAAACAAGATGTATAAATTGATACATAGTATTATATCCTAATTTAATAGAGCTGTTTTTTGATAATTTATATCTTAAGGACACCCTTGGAGCTAATCCATTATAGTTAACGATCTGCTCATTTGCTGCATAATCTCTAGTTTCTACAACATTCTCTACATTTCTTGGAGTGAATTCATCGTATACGTTTACGCTTGAGGCACCCAGTAATCTAAAATCATTGTATCTCACACCATAAGAAACTGCAATCGATCCCCATAAATCGATATCATGACTAACATAGGCAGCAGATTCTATTCCTTGTTCCCTAGCAACTCGTTTTCCCGGTATTGCAGATGATTGCGTCAAAGGTTGCAAATCTCCTGGATTGATTGCAATGTATTTACTTTCTAAACCTATATTAAATTTACTTTTATCGGATTGAGCAATATCGAAATTCAACTTCAGACCTGAGTCTTCAATGCCTGATTGAAGGGAGAAATCATTTACTCCTACTGCATCCTCTATTTTAAAAGAGTATCTTGAATCATGTAAAGTCATATCCATTGTAACCTTATCTGAAAAATCAACAGCCCATTGTAAGGATTGCCCAAGATTTTGCCACCCAATGGTAGTATCTGACTGAAGACTAAATTCATCATTACTCAAATAGAGTGCATATTTCAAACTGGAATTTTCATTTATATTTCCAGCTAATATAAAATTAGCATCATAAAAACCAGCAGAACTACTGCTAATGTCAGGATTTTTAGTCCGATTCATTATCCAGTTAATATGTGATACTCTAAAATTAGTTAATAAGGATAGTTTATCCTTTATAATAGGCCCTTCAAAAGAACCCTTTGAAGATACCGTTCCTAAATTGACTTTCCCTCTCCAATTATAAAAATCTCCTGATTTATACTGCACATCCATAATGGAAGAGCCTCTACCACCGAATTTACTAGGTACCCCACCTTTATGCAAAGTAACATTAGAAACTGCGTCAGGGTTGAAAGCAGTAAAAAAGCCAAATAAATGGGAAGCATTATAAATTGGAACTCCTCCAAGCAAGACTAAATTTTGGTCTGTCCCCCCTCCTCTTACATTAAAGCCAGCGGATGCTTCACCAACAGTAGATACACCAGGTAGTAATGTCATGGATTTTATCACATCGACTTCTCCCATAAAAGGTGGCAACGATTCTATAGTTTCAATTCCTATATTGTGCCTTCCCATATCTGTACTTTCAAAATTTTCGCTTGGATTCCTTCCGGACACTATGACCTCACTCAACATTTCACTATCCTCTTGTAGCTTTATCAATATTCTTCCTTCACTAACTATTTCTATGGGGATTATTCTGGTTTCATACCCTACAAAACTTACTTGCAAGTCATAATAGCCTCTCATTAATTTCATATTGAACACTCCATTCTCATTGGAAACTGCTCCTTTTTCTTCAGATGCAATGTATAAATTAACACCAGGGATAGATTCACCAGTACGTTCATCAATCACTCTACCACTAATATCAAATACTCTAAACTCCCCTGTTTCTTTGCCTATAGTTACGGCTTCTTCCTGAGCAAATCCAACATGAAAGCTTAGAATTGATAGGATAATTAATACGATTTTATTTCTTAACATTATGCTCAAAATTCGTAAGGTGAAAAGCGCCAAATTTGCATTGTATTATCAGGGTTTTGCTGAGAAGGACCTGAATACCTTCTTATAAAATAAATATGATTATCGTCTGAGAATTGAGCCACATTACTATAAAGCGAGTTTCCAGAAAACTCAATTTTTCTCTTCCACAGATTGGAAATTGGATCATACTCAAACATATTTTGGCTTCTATCTCCTAGACCTACGAATACTTTATCCCCTAATACCTTGGCAAATGCACCCTCTATTGTCGCACCAGGAAAAGCGCTGATGTTTTGCCAATCCTCTTCAACGGAATCAAATCTCCATAATGATTTATCATCAGCTATGAAGTAAAAGAATTCTTGGAACTGAAAATGAGGATTTGATGAATTAAATGCTATTGGAGTCTTAACCTCTAATTCTTCCCATGTGGAAGTTAAGTTGGAATAAATAAAAATATCAAAACTATCATCCAATGCTTCATCTTGACCACCCACTACCCAAACTTTATCGTCTGTTTGAAACGAAATAGCTTTGTAAAGCGCAAATGGTAAACTTGAAAAAGTTGATATGTTTCCATTTTCTAGTGACCATGACTCTCGGCTATTACTTGTACTTGCAAAGTTAAAACTTAAGGCTCCTCCACCGAATATTCCTTCACTAAAAAAAGAACCTCTTAAAGCAGGACCACTGAAAGGTACTTCTGTCCAATTCCAGTCGTTAAGATTAGCTTGCCATATTTGATTATTGTGATCATTGGCTTCATCAAAGAAGCCTAGCCCAAAATATGCGATGTTCCCTTCTTGCAGAAAAATCCCCTCAGAAAATTGAATTCCTTCTATAAACTTGGCTACTTCTTCCCATTCGCCAATTATGTATTCAAATTGATCATCATAAACTAAAGCGGTACCTTTATTTACCACCCTGATACTAGTCTCCACCTGATTCGAAGGATTTGGTACAACTACGAGCAGTTCAGATTCAAAATTATTCTCCAATATTTCAGCACGCTGGTCACCAAAATAAACCTCTACCCCTTGCGTGAAATTTCTTCCCTTAATAGTTATCTGTTCTCCAGCGGCAGCCTTTGAGGGAGTGAATGACTCAAGAAAAGGATTTAGAGTAGTAACCATCCTTATATTACCTGTAACAATACCATTTTCATCTTCCGCATAGCTTCTACAGAAATAATCGATGCCTGGCTCCAAATCATTAAACTCCCCTATAAATTTTCCTGAACTTTCCTTAGGGCCAAGCGAAAGGGTAATAAAATCAGAGAAATCATCTGATCTAGCCACTTGAAAACCATGATCTATCAACCCTTGGTCAGCTATTAAAAGCACCCTACCTGTTACCAACAAACGTTCTGAGCTTACAAAAACGAAATCCTCGGTATTTACCTTAGAAACGTTTACTATGTCCTCATCACAAGATGCTAGGAAAAGTAGGTACATACCTACCATAATAATTTTATAAAATTTCATCAGTTAAAATTGCTATTTATTGGTTCAAGTGGTCTGATCTGAAAGTTGATATTTTCTTTGCAATTTACTAAGCTTCATGCAAAATACATGTAAGTTAATAGACAAAAGAGCAAGATTTTGTATTAATGGTCAAATGGCTAATTGAATGCACCATAGCGGTTATAACTCTAGAAGAATAGACATTGTTCTATTCTTAAAACCACATAAGTATCAGAGGGTGAATTTTTTATCTACGAAAAGAAAATATTAGAAAATAATTTCTCCAAAGCGAGGATGGGCAACATTAGAATCTCCATTCATAAAGTTGCTGTAAAAAACAACACAAACCTAAATTATATATAAATGTACTCTGGATAAATTAAATATTAGGGAAACAGCCGTTTGCAATATACATGACTAATCGTTTCAATCGTTATTAATCGGTCCACAAAAAGCTACTTATAGTATTCAAAAGCAACTTTCCGTTTGATAGAAACTAAAATTTTTCCCTAAAAAAGCTAACTAATTCATCATCTTCCATTTCAGGCAAATCGCTCTTGCTGATACTATTGTCCCAAATATTCTTTAATAGTTTCCGCAAATCTCTTTTATTAGAGAAGGTATGGGGATCATTTTTATACATCACAACATACTCATTTGCTGGCTTAACGGTATAATTTTTGTTACCCATCATGAGCGCCTTATCATAATTAGGCTCAATAATCTTTACAAAATCCCTTCTAAAGAGCATGAAATTATCCTTTTCCAAGAGGAGTATACCCACTCCTTCTACTTTGGATTTGGTTAAACCATCTAGACTATAATAGGTATTACCATCTCCCTCAAAAGCATAAAAAAGAGTTTGTGAAACCCCGTAAACATTCCCTTTATTATATATTTCTATGTAATTAGAATATAAATTATAATTAGCACTGTCGTAGGTAAATTTAGTACTTCCTTCGGTAAAAATTACACCAATTTTAAACCAGTCATATTTCAAATAATAACTACCCTTAACTTTAGGCATTTCAGGTAAAGTAACGGTCATATGCTCTCCTACCTTAACACCATTCCCTAAAGTCTGTTGGTTCATGACCATATTATTCCGATGTAATACGTCTGAATTTTGCCCCATCAATTGGTAAAAACCAAAGAGGAAAACGAAAGTGAGAAATTTCTTATTCATTTTATAATAATTATGTTCCGAAAAATAAAGTAACAAAAAAGCCACCATTTAAGGTGGCTTTTTTGTAAAAAAAAATCAATGTTATCTGAAAAGCCTGAATGAAACGGGTACTGGATCTGCACCGCAATTACCATCAACTTGCATATCTAAAATGGTAACAATTATTTCGTCTTCATTAGTTGGGTCCACAGTTCCAAAATCAGCTGCACTTGGTGAACCAATTAGAATAGCTGCACCACAACCAACTCCAGTAGGTTGATTATCCTCAGGAATTACACTTGAACAAACTACATCAAAAGTAAAATCAAATGGGTTTCCAGGAACAAATTGAGGTAAGTAATCTAAACTTACAAACCTACTTGTACCACCATTTGAAAAAACCTCAACAGTCTGCTGGTTATCTCCAAATGGAGCTACACCAAATGGACCTGCACCTAATGGCTCGTAAGTATAGGTACCAGTAAATGCATCATCAGCAATTCCGCAAATCACGTTTACGTTACTTGAAAAAGTAGAGCTGTAGAACGTTTCGCCAGCAACTGAGTTACTTGAGTTATCTTCGTTGTAAGAATCACCGTTCGTTAGGTTTAATGTCCATTTAAACGAAAACCTATCAGTACCATCTATGTCAGTAGCTGTAATTCCCAATGCTGCCAAAGTTTCCGCAGCAGATATACTCACGTTAACTCTAGGTAAACCTGAGTCATCATTCATAGAAAATTCACTTGCGGGCACTGTTAACACCTCTACTCGCTCCGTGATTGTTGTGTCACCACCAACCAATGTGTTATCAATATGGTCAACAGTAAAAACAACATTTTCTATTAGATCTCCATCTTGATTATCGAAGGCATCCAAAGTAATTTCGAAGGATGAATTTTCGATATCAAACAAATCAAAAGTAGGAGAAGTAACTTCCACCACTCTTAAAAAGGCACCATTATTATTTTGAATGGTTACCTCATCGTAAGGCAAATCTGGTTCTCCACAAAATGTTAACATTATTGCAGATAAGCCTAAGACGAATTTATATAAAATATTTTTCATCATGTCTTTATTTAATTATTGTAAATTAATTGTTCCCGGATCCCAAAACACAGGTGTAGCTTGTCCATCTGGCTTTTGAGAAGCATTATTATTACGCTGAACATGTGATGCAGGGTAAATAAAGCTTCTGTAATAATCACCTGGGTTAGGCTGTAAAGTAGGCTGTATGTCTGAAGGACTACCTGTTCTTCTGTACATATTGTATGCTTCATACCCATTTCCCCATGCAGAAATATAAAACTCCTTGATGATAACATCCAACTTACCTGCTGAATTAGCAGCTGTATATCTTGCTATTACTTCATCTACGTAGTCATCAATATCATCTGAACTTGGAACAAAAGACGCATCACTTACTGCAGGCGAACCAAAATCAATTACATAATCAATTGATTTTCTGATTCCGCTTTCCAATAAAGCAGCAGGATCACCATTCACTCCTGGAATTGTTAATGCAGCTTCAGCTAACAAGAAGTCAGTATAAAAATGCATATAAATAGGCAATATACCAGCACCTTGCAAACCAAAATCAGGTGAAACGCCCTGTCCTTGGTCTTGGTCAAATCTACCTCCAGCAGGATAAACACCAAATGTAGTTCTTAACAAGTTATCTGGTGGAATACCATCATCATCCAAGTGATCACGTCCCCAATAGCCATCACCTACTGTACAAAATGGAGTGTTATTTGGCCAATGTGAAGGGGCATCTCTATTAATACATGGAATTACTTGTACGTTATTTGGAATAGTAGTTGTTTGACGATAGAAGTAATATCTCATACGCGGATCCACTACATTTTTGTCAGTGTACAACTGTGCCATATAGTAGTTTTGCATATACTCAGTAGCATCCGTTTGATAGTTACTAGCAAAATCTGGATGTCTTGCATCAGGATTTTGTCCGTTTGTGCTATACTGGAATACAAAAGCCTCATTAGCAGCATCTATCAGTTCAGCGCCAGCAATAGTATTAATATTACTAGCAAAATCTCCAGTTAAACGCTGTTGAACATACATTTTCAACTTTAATGAATTCGCTAAAGCTTTCCATGATTCAATATTTCCATCGAAGTATAAATCTACTGCTGGAGACGTTAATGGAGTTCTATCTAAATTAGCCACGCCATCATCCAATAATTGCATAGCAGCAGCATAAACATCCGCAGCATTATCTCTTTCAGGATTCAAATTCGCTCCATCTAGAATCTGAGAATATGGCACATCACCGAAGTTATCTACCAACATTACTAAAGTATAAGCACTTAAAATTTGTGCTATACCAGCGTGGTGGAATAATTCCCTTTCAACGCCAATTTCAGTAAGAACATCTGCATCAACTAGTAATCCTGCATAAGCATTCTCCCAAATACCATCAAAACTAGTTGCTTGGTATGCATTCTGATAATTACTACCGAATAAATCTTCCATTCTTGAAAGATTAGCTCCAATTCCATGAAACCCATTATAGGTGTTTCTAAAAGAAAGCTGGACATTATTTAATAAAAAGTCCGGATTCGCATCTTCAGGACTAAGGTTGTTTGGGCTTTCTTGTAAATCTAATTCACAAGAAGAGAACAAGCCTGCTCCTAGAATAAATATTAATGTATATAGTATTTTTTTCATAACCGTTTAATTAAAATGTGATTTGTAAGGTCGCACCATATCTTCTACCACTAGGGCCAGTAAGGAAATCTAAACCTAAACCATTGCCAACACCAGTACCAGCAACTTCTGTATCGAAGTTAAGATCGGTAGGGAAGTTGTAAGCAAGGAACCACAGGTTGTTTCCAGATAGTGTTAGACTTAAACCATTGATTGGAGTTTTTTCTAATAAATTCTTAGGCAATGCATATCCTAAAGAAACTTCTCTCAATCTGATTGTTGAACCATCAAATACTCTTAACTCACCAGGACCAAAACCAATATTATTAAAATATGCATCAGTAGAAGTGATTTGAATATCATTTTCAACATAAACAGGCTCACCTTCACCATCAACACCGTCTTGACGAACACCTGTAAGAATTACAGTAGGTAATCTGTCAAAATCAGTAGATTTAGCAAGTCCTCTACCAACTACAGCACCAGCTGTAACTGAAAAAATATCACCACCATGACGGTAATCTAACTGAGCACCCAAGGTAAACCCTTTCCATGAAACACTATTGATTAAAGACGTAGTAAAATCAGGATTAGGATCACCTGTAACCTCTACATCGTCAGCCACCAAGTAATCACCATTACTGTTCACAATTGGATCACCATCAGCAGTTCTTTCAATAACAGTTGTTCTGATTGCTCCGTATGGTTGACCTGTGATAGCAGCATTACTAGCAAAACCGATAAAACCAGCGTAGTCAATAACTTCAACTCCCCTAGCCAATGACTCCACAATACTTTCGTATGTCGCAAAGTTACCTCTGATCACCCAGTTCCAGTCTTTATTAGCAATTATAGTACCTGTTAAGCCTAATTCTATACCTTGAGTACTAAGTACACCAGCATTAGTTTCAGTTACAGTAAAGCCTGTTGCAGGATCCAAAGGAACATCCGTAATTAAGCCATCTGTTGTTCTATCATATAGCGTCAAATCAATGCCTAATTTGTTGCTAAACATTTGAGCTTCAATACCCAGTTCCAATTCTCTGAAAAGTTCAGGAGCTAAGTTAGGATTACCTAGTCTGTTAGCCGTAGAGTTTGAAGCAATAACGTTTCCATCATTATCAACAAAAGCACGAGCAGATGCTCCTAAAAGGCTCCTTGTACGATAAGGAGAAGGGAATCCAGCTGCAGTCGCATAACTAGCTCTAATCTTCAATTCATTCAATATACTGCTATTCTCCATAGCTGAAATCGCTGTAGTAGGCAAGAAGGATACTGAAAAACTTGGGTAGAATTGTGATTGGTTATCAGATTCAACTGTAGATGACCAGTCATTTCTTCCCACTAAGTTTACGTAAAGATAGTTTTTGTAATCAAGTGTAACATCATAATATGCTCCATATAGGTTTTCATATTCTCTGTACTGAATATCACCACCTGTAAAGCTATTTGTTGAAGAAGGGTTAACAAAGTTACCGTGCTCTACAAAATTAAAAGCCACTTGCTCTGTACTTTCTAAACCGTCTCTTTCAAAACTGTCATTTCTGATCTGAGCACCAACACTTACATTATAGCCTAAATCGTCAGAAATTTTACCGTTGTAAGCAAGAGCAAAATCTTGGTTCCAGATAGTGTTAGTAATTGATTGCGTTCTGTATAGACCTAAGTTCAAATTAGAGTTTGCAACACCTGGACCTATACCTTTATTAATCAAATAAGACTGAGATTCATTATAGTTATCATAACTTACTCTATAAGTTAATACCAAATTATCTAGTATATCATAACTCAATGCTTGATTTATAGTAAATCGTTGGGTTTGTGAAGTAGTTCTGGTATATTCTGCCAACCATCTTGGGTTAGGGACATCATTACCTCCTCTATAATAAACACTTCTACCATCAATCGGGCTTTCAAACGGCAAATCCATCAAAGGAATATTCCTTGGTGTATACATTACGTTTGCAAATAAAGCAGCTCCATCACCAACAGCTCCACTACCAGTAGAAGCTCCTAAAGGTGGTGATTTTGTATCAGTACTTACAATTGACACTGAAGAAGATAAGTTGAATCTGTCAGATAATTGCGTATTTGAACCTATACCAAAGTTAATTCTTTCTAGGGTATTATTAGGAACAAAGCCTGTCTCATCATTATAACTGAAAGTTGCATTTACGCTAGAACGCTCAGTATTGGCAGAAACGTTAACAGAAGAGTTTGAAACCGTACCTCTTTGAAAGAATTCCTCAGGTCCATTGTATGCCCTGTAAGGAAGCTGCTGTCCTACAAATTGAGGAAAAGCTTGCTGCAATGAAGGATCAGAGAAGTTTCCATAAGGGTGAGGAACACTGTCTCTTGAGCTAAATGGCGCACCCCAGTTACTAAAGAATGCACCATAAGAATTATGGAAACCTGCACCATAGCTGTTTTGATATTCAGGTAATGAAGCAATCTCATTAATAAAGGCACTTTGAGTAAAAGTAATTTGAAATGGCTTTTTGTTATATCCTGCACGACCACCTTTAGTAGTGACTAAGATAACACCGTTTCTACCTTGCTCTCCATATTTAACTGTTGCTGCTAAGCCCTTTAAGACTTCAATATTAGCAATGTTGTTTGGGTCAATATCGAGAAACCTTGAAGTGGCATTTACACCACCACCAGTAAAACCACCCTGAGTGTTCGTATTAGTATTAAATGGCGCACCATCCACAATAAACAAAGGCTGATTTGAACCTGAAATAGAAGAAAATCCTCTAATTACGATACTGGTTCCTGTACCAGAAAGACCAGTAGTAGGTGTAATATTAACACCAGGAACTTTACCGTTTAAGATCCTTCCTATGTCTGGCTCAGACCTTCTTTCTAACTGCTCTTCAGTTAAAGAGGTAACCGCATATCCTAGAGATCTTCTTTCTCTCTCTTGGCCTAAAGCCGTTACAACAACTTCACTTAATTGCTGAATATCAGTCTCCATCTGAATATCAACCACAGATTTAGCTCCTATTGAAATTTCTTGCTTTTGCATTCCAATAAAAGTAAACACCAATGTACCGCCATCAGATGGAACGGAAATCTTATAATTCCCGTCAATGTCAGTATTGACACCAGTACCTGTACCCTTTAATAATACGTTCACACCTGGTAAGCCTTCTCCCGAGTCGGAGTCAGTCACTTTACCGCTTACCGTGCGATCCTGGGCCCATGCATAGAGCACGAACACCAACATAAAACATGTTAGTAGAATCTTCTTCATACTTAATTTAGTTTAGGTTAACAATAATTTAAAATCAAATGTACATAACAATTAATTAAAATTCATAACAAAATAATATTTTTATTGAAATATATTTACAAAATATTAACCATATAATAATACCCATTATAAACTAATATTAACCTTTATACTACTTTAGCAAAAGAACCTATTATTTAGCTTTATTTAAATAAAACGTTACTACATAACTATTTCAATAGAGTATTGAATTATAAGACCCTAAAAATAACTGTTTTCTTATACTTACCAGATGGCAACTTTCTTGCCCCGTAGCCTACTGCTTTCACATTTTCCTTATCAACACCGTTTTTTTGTATTAATTTATCAAAAACAGCATCGGCCCTTTTTCTTGATAATTTCTTATTGTATTCTGGCGATCCCACCTCATCTGTATAACCACCTATCTCAATTTTCGCATTTGGATTTTGTATAAGAAAGTTTGAAATTTTATTAATCTCATTTTCCGATTTCTCAGAAAGCTCATAACTATCAAATTCGAAATAAATATTATTTAATTCTACAGTAGCTCCTTGTCTAATTGGTTCTATAGCAAAATTTAATTCTGTTCTACTTTCAGTCACTTCCAATCGTGTTGAATGAAATAAGTAGCCAGGTGCATCCACATAAAAAGAGTACTCTGATTGTCTAGGAATTATTACTTTATATGCCCCATCTTTTGAATTGCTGTAAGTTTCCTGAACGAGGCTATCTAATGCCAAATCGTAAATCTGGATTCTGGCCTTTATTTTTGAACTATCCTTCGCATTTAAAACACTCCCAAAAACTAAATTAACTTCATCAGCTTCATCTGCCTCTAAATAGAAGATTTTGGAAGGAGGATATTTTGCTTCTGAACTTAATTCTCTTGACCAATATATTTCTCCACTAAATTTCTGATGGTAAGAAAGCTCATTACTATATGTATTAATAGGAAGGCCAATATTTTCTACTTGAGCATCATTAATAGGCCAATTAATTCTATAGATATCAAAACCTCCCATTCCCACTCTTCCATTTGAGCTAAAATATAGTTCGTTGTTCGATAAGGTTAAAAAAGGAGATATTTCATCTGCAAAAGTATTGACCTTTTCCCCTAGATTTAGGGCTGAAGTCCATTTTCCATCTACCTTTTTGGAATAATAAAGGTCTCTTTTGCCAAACCCACCTTTTCTATTAGAGCTGAATATTAAGAACCTTCCATCTGATGATAGGAAAGGTTGAGATTCCCAAGAACTGGAATTAATTTCAGACCCTAAATTCTCTGGTTTCTGCCATTCATCTCCTTCAAAATAGGAAATATATAAATCACAACTTCCATATCCATCGCGCTTGTTACAGCCGGTGAAAACCATAACTCTTCCATCTGCTGAAATTGCTGCAGCTCCTTCGTTTTCTTTGGTATTGATAACGGGGACTTCCTCTACGTTTTGAAATTGGTTATCAGATAATTTTGCTCTATATATCCCTTCAGCTATACTCCCATTTCTTTGTCCAGTGAAATACAGAAATTCAGAAGGATATAATGTAAAAAAGGGGAAGTAAATACTTCTGAATATTTTTTCAGATTCTATTGATTTGATTAAATCATTCTCAATGTTTTGATTTTTTTGTTCCTCTAATGCAAATTCTATTGATTGGGTAATGACGCCAGCCATTTTGAGGTAATCTTCTTTGTACCCTTTCTGTTGGTAAAGGTCAAGTGGTTTTTTCGCTAATTCATATTTACCACGATCAAAAAATTCTTTCCCTAAAATAAAATAGTAATCAGTATAGTTGGAGGGCCATTTTTCCTCTATTGAAAAGGCTTTTTCCAATGAAGCAACAACTTTGTTTAAATCATTAATCCCGTAAAATAAGGTGGCTTTTTCTAAATAAAGATGATGGTTATTTGGTTCAATTGCGATGGCATCTTCCATATACTGAACTGCTGCATCCCAATTTCTTTGGTATAGGGCTTCTTTGGATTTTTCGACTAATCTTTCCGTTCTCCGTCTATAGTCCTGACTAAAAAGGGCTAAAGTAAAAAAAAGCCCTAATAATAAAAGTGATGTTTTTTTGAAATTCATATCCCAATTTAGCTGATAGGAGAGAATTTCAAAAGGAATTTGAGGATTAAGGGATTTGTAAATACTTATGCGTCTGTAAAGAAATACCCCACTTTGGATTTTCTTTTACATAATCCACAATCAAGGGCATCATTTCTTCACGTTTACTCCATTCTGGTTGAATCAATAGCTTGCAATCAGAACTCACTTTTTCAGCGTGCTCTTCCGCCCATTTAAAATCTGATTTGTTATATATGATGATCTTTAATTCATCTGCTCTTTCGTACCAGTGATCTAAAGGAGCTTTAAATTTCTTTGGTGATAAGCAAATCCAGTCTACCATTCCACTAAAAGGATGCGCTCCTGAAGTTTCCACGTTTACATGAAAGCCTTTTTGTAATAATCGTTTGGTCAAGCCATGCATGTCATACATGAAAGGCTCGCCACCAGTAATGACTGCTAGTCGAGATTCATACTGATAAGCCTTATCAACGATATCATCTATTTTTTTGAGCGGCCATTTATCGGCATCCCAGGAATCTTTTACATCACACCAAACACATCCCACATCACAGCCGCCTAAGCGAATGAAATAAGCTGCTTTTCCACTGTGGAATCCTTCTCCTTGGATAGTATAAAAAGCCTCCATTATTGGAAGCTCTACGGCTGGATCAAACGAGTTCTTTTCCATAAATTTCTTTTTGAGAGGCTAGCCAAGTATTCATTAATAAACCTGCTCTTGTCATAGGCCCTACTCCGCCAGGCACTGGAGTGATATGGGTAGCTTTTTTGGAAACTTCATCGAATAGAACATCTCCCTTTAAAGCAAATCCTGTTTTTTTGCTTGCATCAGGAACTCTAGTAGTTCCTACATCAATCACTACTACATCATTTTTCACCATATCTGCGGTGATTAAACCAGGCTTCCCTACCGCCACAATTAAAATATCTGCTTGCTTGGTATATTTTGCTAAATCAACGGTATACCTATGAGTTAAAGTCACAGTTGCATCTCCGGGGTAATTGGCACTTCCCATTAAAATTGAAACGGGCGAACCTACTATATGACTTCTCCCTACTACTACGCAATGTTTCCCTTTTGTTTGAATATCATAGCGCTTAATCAATTCCATAACTCCAAAAGGAGTTGCTGGGACATAAGCAGGAAGATTGGAAGCCATTCTCCCATAATTTACAGGATGGAAGCCATCCACGTCTTTCTCAGGTTTAATGGCATTTAATACTTTATTAACATCTATATGTTTTGGCAATGGCAATTGAACAATAAAGCCATCTACTCTTTCATCATTGTTCAATTTTTCTACCTCTTGCAAAAGTTCGGCTTCTGAAATGGAATCATCAAATAGTAGCTTAGAAGATTCAAATCCAATTTCCTGGCAATCTTTCACTTTAGCCTCCACATAGGTTTGGCTTGCTCCATCTGTCCCTACCAAAATTGCAGAAAGATGAGGCACTTTACCACCTTCCTTCTTTAATTCTTCAACTTTTGCTTTTAATTCTTCTTTTATTTGAGAAGAAATTTTCTTCCCATCTAATAAAATAGGCATGATGTTATGCTTATATGATGACTACTTATTTATTACTATACAACAGAATTTCATATTTTCAAACCCTCTCTAGCAACACCCCTAAAGTCCCCTCAAGGGGACAGTCTCACAGATTTAAATTAGCAGAAAACAATGAGTTTATGACTATTTTCTATTGTATCAAAACCACTGATATCTCTTTTCAATCTTCGGTTTACTAACTGTAAATACTTTTAAAATAAAAGTTCTATAAACTCTAAAATTTAAGCACTCAAAGTTTTAGCATTTGGTTCTGATTTCAATCCCTATAGCTATGGGGATTGATTTATCATGCAACTACCTTATGACTTTATCTTAATCCAATTTAAGTACTGCCATAAATGCTTCCTGTGGAATTTCTACATTCCCAACTTGGCGCATTCTTTTCTTACCTTTTTTCTGTTTTTCTAAAAGCTTCCTCTTACGGGAAATATCTCCTCCATAACATTTTGCTAATACGTTTTTACGTAAAGCTTTAACAGATTCTCTAGCAATCACCTTGGTCCCAATTGCTGCTTGAATTGCAATTTCAAATTGCTGTCTCGGGATTAACTCCTTTAACTTTTCACATAATTTTTTACCCCACTCATAAGCTTTATCTCTATGAACGATGGCAGAAAGCGCATCTACTTTATCTCCATTTAAGAGAATGTCTAGCTTCACTAAATTACTAGCATGATAACCTACTAATTCATAATCCAGAGAGGCATATCCTTTTGAAATCGTTTTCAATTTATCGAAGAAATCAAAAACAATTTCAGCCAATGGTAAATGAAAAGTTAATTCAACTCTGCTCTGAGTTAAATAGACCTGATTTTTAATTTCTCCCCTTTTATCCATACAAAGAGAAATAACAGGCCCTACAAAATCATCTTTAGTGATAATTTGTGCTCTAATGTAAGGCTCTTCCAAATGGTCAATTTCTCCCAAATCAGGTAGTTCTGATGGAGCACTTACTTTCACCATTTCACCGCCCTTTTTAAACGCATGAAATTGCACAGATGGAACGGTAGTAATCACGGTCATATCAAATTCTCGTTCCAATCTTTCCTGCACAATTTCCATGTGCAACATTCCTAAGAACCCGCATCTAAAACCAAAACCAAGGGCTGCAGAAGTTTCAGGCTCCCAAACTAGCGAGGCGTCATTCAATTGCAATTTCTCCATTGAAGCTCTCAGTTCTTCAAATTCAGAGGTGTCAACAGGATAAATACCTGCATAAACCATCGGTTTCACATTTTCAAAACCTTGAACTGCTGTACCCGGATTATCTACTCGGGTGACAGTATCACCCACTTTCACTTCTTTAGCAACTTTTATTCCGCTAATTAAATAGCCTACATTTCCTGTACTAATGGTATTTCTTGGCTGTTGAGTCAGTTTTAAAATCCCAATCTCATCAGCCTCATAGGTTTTGCCAGTATTAATAAATTTAATCTTATCGCCTTTGTTAATTTCACCATTAAAAACTCTGAAATAAACTTCAATTCCTCTATACGGATTAAAAACAGAATCAAAAACCATAGCTTGTAAGGGTGCTTTAGGGTCTCCCTTTGGAGCTGGGATTCTATGAGCTACTGCTTCCAAAATTTCAGCTATTCCAATTCCTTCTTTGGCACTAGCATGGAGAATATCTTCCTTTTTACAACCAATTAATTCAATGATTTGATCTGAAACCTCTTCAATCATGGCGCCAGGCAAATCGATTTTATTAAGCACTGGAATAATTTCTAAATCATGCTCTATGGCTAAATAAAGATTGGAGATGGTTTGTGCCTGAATACCTTGGGCGGCATCTACAATCAGTAAAGCGCCTTCACAAGCGGCAATAGAACGAGAAACTTCATAGGAAAAATCAACATGGCCTGGAGTGTCAATTAGATTATAAATGTATTCCTCCCCATTGAGTTTGTAATCCATTTGTATTGCATGAGATTTGATGGTGATGCCTCGTTCACGCTCCAAATCCATATTATCCAACAACTGCTCCATTTTCTCACGCTCATTTACTGTCTGGGTAGAATCCAACAGCCTATCTGCCAGGGTACTTTTACCATGGTCAATATGTGCAATAATGCAAAAATTTCTAATATTCTTCATCTATATAACTTTGCTCGATTAATCTGATTAGGCATAAAAATTATCTTTATTCTACTAGAACTCAAAAATGAGTCTATTATAGATCATGCATCTTCATAATCGAAGTGCAAAAGTACGTAATAAGGCTGAGATATAATAATAAGGTGATTCTAATTTATTGAGAATTAGTAAGGAGTAAAATTAGTTCCAAGGATGCAAAGAAACATCATATTTGGAGAAGTGTCTATCTTTTGAAATTAATTGAAGTTTTTCATCCATAGCTTGCCCAATGATTAGTCTATCAAATGGATCTTGATGATGAAATGGAAGTTTTGCACTTTGAAAAATATGGGATTGTTTTATAGCCAAATAATCATACCCACTATTTACAATTATTCTATCTAATTCTTCTAAATTGATAGGCAGGTCTAATCTTCCTATTGAAAATTTAATTGAAATTTCCCACAATGATACAATGCTAATAAAACATTCATTTTTTGAGCTAGCAATTGATGTTTTAACTTTTTTAGGAACTTTATGATCTTCAGTAAGAAGCCAAATTAAAATATGGGTATCAAGCAAGTATTTCACTTCATATAATCCTTAAATCCTTCGATTGGGTCATCAAAATTATCCTTCATATGAATTCTCCCTTTTAACAAGCCGAAAGTTCTTTCCCTTTTTTTTCCTTTATCTTCTTGCTCTTTTTTTAGCTTTCCTATCAAATCCAATACTTTCTTTTTGTCAGAATCTGATAAGTTGAGAAAATCGGTATTTATAGTAGTTTCCATATTAAATCATGGTTTTAATTAACAAGATTTACAATTTATATATAAAAGCCATTAGAATCAAAAAGGGTTCCTAATAATTTTCTTAATTTTGGGCTTATGGGAATACGTGCAGTACTAAGTAAACCTTTGGCGGCTTTAATTGTCAGCCAACAAAAAAAGTGGGCGGCTCAACCGGCTTTGTCCCAAGTCAAAATATTTAAGAACATCATCCACAGAGCCAAAAATACGGCTTTTGGGAAAGATCATGGCTTTGAAAATATTCAAACCTATGAAGATTTTAAAAAGCAAGTCCCCATTCGGGATTACGAAGCGCTAAAGCCTTATGTAGATAAAATTTTGCAAGGAGAAAGTGATGTACTTTGGCCAGGAAAGCCAGCCTATTTTGCAAAAACAAGTGGGACAACTTCAGGAACAAAATACATTCCCATTACTAAAGATTCAATTCCTAACCATATTAATAGTGCTAAAAATGCCCTATTAAGCTATGTGCACGAAACAGGGAAATCCCAATTTCTGGATGGAAAACTGATTTTCTTATCAGGAGCACCAACTTTAGAGCAAAAAGCAGGAATCAATACCGGTCGATTATCAGGAATTGTCAATCATCATGTTCCTAATTATTTGCGAACTAATCAACTTCCCTCTTTTGAAACCAACTGCATAGAGGAATGGGAAGAAAAATTGGAGCGAATCATTGATGAAACCATAGATCAGGATATGAGCCTGATTTCAGGCATTCCACCTTGGGTGCAAATGTATTTTGATAGAATTCAGGCTAGAGTTAATAAACCAATTAAAGACATCTTCCCGAATTTTGAGATGTTTGTTTACGGAGGCGTAAATTTTGAGCCTTACAAAAATAAGCTTTATGAAAGCATAGGTAAAAAAGTAGATTCCATAGAAACTTATCCTGCTTCTGAAGGATTTATTGCTTATCAAGATACTCAATCAGAGGAAGGGTTGTTGCTTTTATTAAACAGTGGGATATTTTTTGAGTTTATTCCAGCGGAAGAATATTTTGATGAGAATCCAACCAGATTAATGATCGATCAGGTGGAAATGGATAAGAATTACGCTTTAATCATCAATAGCAATGCAGGATTGTGGGGTTATTCAATTGGCGATACGGTCAAATTTGTTTCCATGAATCCTTATAGAGTGGTGGTTTCCGGAAGGATTAAGCACTTCATTTCTGCTTTTGGGGAGCATGTAATCGGAGAAGAGGTGGAAAATGCAATGAAAGCAACCTGTGAGAAATTTGAAAACGTGAAAATCACAGAATTTACAGTTGCACCACAAGTAACTCCAAAAGACGGATTGCCTCATCACGAGTGGTTTGTGGAATTTGATAATCCACCGATTGATTTGGAAGCATTTTCTGAGGAATTGGATATTAATCTCAGAAAACGAAATAGTTATTATGATGACTTGATTACAGGTAGCATATTGAGAACTTTAAAAATCAGAACACTCAAAAAAGCCTCATTTATTAATTATATGCGTTCAGAGGGGAAATTAGGTGGGCAAAATAAGGTGCCCCGACTTTCAAACGACAGAAAAATAGCTGAGGCTATGGAAAAATACACTCATTAAATTTTACGAATTGACATATGTCTAACAAAAAATCGATAGCCATCTTAGGCTCTACAGGTTCCATTGGAACACAAGCCTTAGAAGTTATCAAAACACATCCTGATCATTTTCAAGTTGAAGTACTGACAGCACAAAGCAATGTTGATCTGCTCATTCAGCAGTCCATTGAATTTAGACCCAATGCGGTGGTAATTGGAAATGAAGCATTATATGACAAAGCTTTCAATGTTTTAGATCCTCTCGGCATAAAAGTCTATTCAGGAGAAAAATCATTAGCCAGCGTGGTACAAATGGAGACTATTGATGTGGTATTGACTGCATTAGTCGGCTATGCAGGCTTAGTACCCACCATAAAAGCCATTGAAGCTGGAAAACATATTGCATTAGCCAATAAAGAAACTTTAGTGGTAGCGGGTGAGTTAGTCACATCCTTGGCTCAGGAAAAAGGAGTGAATATTTATCCTGTGGATTCTGAACATTCAGCTATTTTTCAGTGCTTGGTGGGAGAATTCCATAATCCAATTGAAAAAATAATTTTAACAGCATCGGGTGGTCCGTTTCGTGGAAAAAACAGAAAATTTTTAGAATCAGTAAAAAAAGAGCAGGCCTTAAAACATCCGAATTGGGATATGGGTGCTAAGATCACTATTGATTCTGCCAGTTTAATGAATAAAGGCTTGGAAGTGATTGAAGCCAAATGGTTATTTAATTTAAGACAAGACCAGGTAGACGTGGTGGTTCATCCTCAATCCATCATCCATAGCATGGTTCAATTTGAGGATAGCTCCATAAAAGCGCAAATGGGGCTTCCCGATATGCGAGTGCCGATAATGTTTGCATTAAGCTATCCTGACCGTTTGAAAGCTGATTTTCCTCGATTTAATTTTATGGATTATCCGCAGCTCACATTTGAACAACCTGATAGCGATACATTCCGTAATTTAGCCTTAGCCTTTCATGCGCTTGGCAGAGAAGGAAATGCAGCTTGTATTTTGAATGCAGCAAACGAAGTAGTAGTTTCGGCTTTTCTTGAAGATAAAATTTCCTTTCTAGGGATGTCAGAAGTTATTGAAAACTGCTTGGATAAAGTACATTTTATTAAGACCCCTAGTTTGGAAGATTATATTTCAACAGATAAAGAAACTAGAATTAAAGCTTTAGAGTTAATAAATTAATGGAAACAGTTATTATGATCGCCCAATTAATATTGGGCTTATCTATTTTGGTAGGATTGCACGAGTTTGGCCACCTTTTGGCAGCCAAAGCTTTTGGTATGAGAGTGGAACAATTTTCAATTGGATTCCCTCCTAAAATTTTTAGTTTCAAATACGGTGAAACAGAATACGCATTAAGCGCTATTCCTTTAGGTGGTTTTGTGAAGATTTCAGGGATGATTGATGAATCCCTGGATACTAAAAACCTTGATAAAGAACCTGAGCCTTATGAATTTAGGGCAAAACCAGCTTGGCAAAGATTGATTGTGATGATGGGCGGAATTATCGTGAATGTCATTACGGGTATTATCATTTTCATATTTCTTCAATACGGATATGGTGAAACCTACGAATCCAAAGAAAATATTACTGAAAACGGAATTTATGCTTATGAACCTGCTAAAGAAATTGGTTTACAGACTGGAGATATTATTCTCAATGTAAATGGAAAAGACTATGAAAGAGTAAGCGACTTAACTAGCTCAGATGTTCTATTGGAATCTGACAGCTATTATACCATTTTAAGAAATGGTGAAGAAAGAGTAGTTCCGATACCCAATGATATGATTGAAAGAATCTCCAAGGACAATCAGAGAGTAGCTTTTATTTCACCATTGTATGAATTCCAGATTGATAACATACAGCCGCAAAGCAATGCAGATATGGCAGGCTTATTGCCGGGTGATAAAATCATTGGCGTAGATGGTGAAGAGATAAAATATTTTCAATTTTTCCAAGAAAAGCTCGAAAACAATAAAGGTAAAGAAATCCGCTTGACTGTAAAAAGAAATGAAAAAGTAGAGAATCTTCAGGCAAAAGTTGGTGATGATGGTATGCTAGGTTTTATGCCTAAAATGGATGTTGAACTAGAACATGAAGAATTCACATTTGCAGAATCTATTCCTTCCGGAACAGCTAAAGCTTTCAATGTAATCTGGTTAAATATAAAAGGATTTGGTAAAATATTCAGAGGAGAAGTTTCCGCTTCAGAATCATTATCAGGCCCAATTGGAATTGCACAAATATTTGGTGGCGAATGGGTTTGGCAAAAATTCTGGGGAATTACAGGGCTCCTTTCTATGGTATTGGCTTTTATGAACTTCCTTCCAATACCGGCATTGGATGGTGGCCATGTAGTATTCTTAAGTTATGAAATTATCTCTGGCAGAAAACCTTCGGACAAATTCCTTGAAAATGCACAGAAAGTAGGGATGGTTTTATTATTAAGTTTGATGGCATTTGCCATATTCAATGATATTTGGAAAGTAATTTTCTAATATGAAACCAACCAAAGTTTTAACTTATATCGTAATAGCAGCAGTCATATTGATTGCTGTTTTTAGTTTGCTCAATACTGGTGATAGCCCAGAAGTTGAAAGTAATTACATCGAAGAAATAAAAGCCTTCCGCCATGCTAAAGACAGTTTCATGCGAAATGATGAAAAATCTCCTTTTATTGAACAGAATGTGGCTTTCAAAAGCTTAAATTATTTTGATGTGGATGAAAGTTTCAAAGTAAAAGCCTCTGTTGAAGCTATTCCAAATGGCAAAATTTACGAGCTACAAACCAGCGATGATAAAATCCAAACATTTCAGGCGATAGCCATTTTACATTTTGATATTGTAGGCTCCCATCAAGACTTAACTTTATTGCAATCCGCAATTGATGGCAATTTTTTCCTTTCTTTTTATGACGAAACCTCTGCAATAACCACTTATGGTGCGGGCAGATACTTGGAAGTAGACTTTAAAAAAGGACAACAACAAGTCATTTTGGATTTTAATAAAGCCTATAATCCATATTGCGCCTATACTGAAGGCTATAGCTGCCCTGTGCCTCCACCAGAGAATAATATCTCTATCGCGATTAATGCTGGAGAGAAAAATTATGAATAAGCAGGGATAATCGGTCTATCCAGTTTCCCATAACACTTTTAAAGTAATTGTCTTTAAAATTTCATTAAGCATGAACCCGCTTTTTTCATAGCTGAGGTTGAGCTTTAGGATTTTTTTCTACGCTTAGTTTTAAGTGTCCTCCTAAACCTTCTCTAATTATCCGCATCAAAGTTGATAATCTAATATCACTTGAATTGTTCTCTATGCGAGAAATATATGTTTTGGTTGTCCCACATTTTTGAGCGAGTTGCTCCTGAGTCATTCCTTGGTTTTTGCGAAGTTCTTGAAGCATTGCTCCTAACTTAAAAGCCTCAAAACCTTCCTCAAAAGTCTCTCTTTTTTTAGTTCCTCGTTCACCATATTCCTTATTAAGGTGGTCATCAAAATCCACAATCTTAGTTTTGCTCTTCATAATATTTTTTTTGTAGCTTCTCAGCCAATTTTATGTCATTTTTAGGTGTTTTTTGTGATTTCTTTTGAAATCCATTTAATACTACCACCACTTTACCCTTGTCGAAAAAGCAAAATATCCGATAGATATTCGTTCCAGAAATAATCCTCATTTCGTACAAAGTAGTTCCTTTGATATTCTTGAGGTATTTTATTGGAACTCTTTCAACTGTTTTTATTAATTTGATTGTCCAGTTAATTCGCTCTTTAATTTTAGGATTCTGTTTTTGATAGAATTCCCAAAAATGTTCACCGAAGATTATGACTTTTCTAACATCATCACTTTCTTTCATATGATAAAGTTAGCTAAATAGGTAACATTTTACAAGAAGTAATAATTCAATTTGATCGAATTGTTGGCATTAGATCAAACGTAATCAATAACAATACTTTAAAAATACTTACAAACACTAACTCAAAGATTACTAGCTGAATTAGCAAGGTACTCGATATAAATAAATAAGGAAAAATTACGAATAAGCGTAATTATTCATTCTCCTTATCAATCATTTCTTTAATTTTGTTTTTGGAAAACAAATAGGACTCAAACAGAATCCATATTTATTAATTGAGAAGTATAAAAATACAGAAATGAAGATCGCTTTAAACTGGTTAAAGAACTATATAAATATTACACAATCGCCTGAAGAACTTTCAGAAACCTTGACCAACACCGGCTTGGAAGTGGAAGGCATGGAAGAAATTGAAACTGTTCCAGGCGGATTGAAAGGCTTGGTCATAGGAGAAGTCAAAACCTGTAAAAAACACCCGAATGCCGATAAATTAAGTGTCACTACTGTTGATATTGGTGAAGCAGAACCAGTGCAAATCGTTTGTGGTGCACCCAATGTAGCGGTAGGACAGAAAGTGGTAGTGGCAACAGTTAATTCTACCCTTTACCCAAAACCTGATGAATCATTCCAAATCAAGAAATCTAAAATCCGTGGTGAGGTCAGCATGGGAATGATTTGTGCTGAGGATGAAATCGGAATGGGCGCTAGCCATGATGGTATAATGGTTTTGGACACTGATAAAACCAACGGAACTCCCGCTGCAGAATATTTCAATATAGCATCTGACATCATTTACGAAATTGGTCTAACGCCAAATCGTGCCGATGCCATGGGCCATATCGGTGTAGCCCGGGACATAAAAGCCGTAACAGGAGAAGAAGTAAAATTTCCATCAATCCTAGATTTCAAAATCAATAATCAAGAGCTTTCCATTAAAATTGAAGTTGAAAACAAAGAAGCTTGTCCTCGCTACAGTGGGCTAAGTATTTCAGGAATTAAAGTAGCGCCAAGCCCTGATTGGTTACAAAATGCCTTGAAAAGCATTGGTTTGCAGCCCATCAACAATGTAGTGGATGTGACCAATTTTGTGATGCACGAATTAGGTCAACCGCTTCATGCTTTCAATGCTGATAAAATTTCAGGGAATACTATAAAAGTTAAGAATTTAGCCAAAGGAAGTCCTTTCATCACTTTGGACGAGAAAGAAAGAAAGCTATCGGCTAAAGATTTAATGATTTGTGATGGGGATTCAAATCCGCTTTGCTTAGCTGGAGTATTTGGCGGAATTGATTCAGGCGTAAAAGAGGATACTACCAAAGTATTTTTGGAATCTGCTTATTTTTCTGCCGATAGCGTAAGAAAAACATCTCAGCACCATCAACTCAAAACGGATGCTTCCTTCCGCTATGAGCGAGGTACTGACCCGAATATTACTGTTTATGCTTTGAAAAGAGCTGCATTATTGATTCAGGAAGTAGCGGGTGGACATATTAGCAGTGAAATCCAAGATGAATATCCAGTAGCTATTCTAGACCGAGAGGTGATGATGAAATACAAAAACATCGACCGCTTGATTGGTAAAAAATTAGAGCAGGATGAAATCCATAGGATTCTCAATAGATTGGATATTGAGACCACTGATAAAACAGATACAGGATTCAAAGCAATAGTTCCTCCATATCGTGTGGACGTTACCCGCGAAGCAGATGTAATCGAAGAAATCATTAGAATTTATGGATTTAACAATATCGACTTGCCAGAAACGCTTTCCAGTAGTTATATGGCAAGTTTCCCAGAAGTTGATCCAGTGAAAATGAGAAAAGAGGCTGGTTTACTCTTAACTGCAAATGCTTATCAGGAAATCATGACCAATTCATTGACCAAATCGGTGTTTAGTGAGCAATTGGATGGTTTTAATTCGGATGAAAATGTTGAAATCCTAAATAAGTTAAGTGAAGATTTAGGCGTGATGCGTCAGGATTTGATGTTTACGGCTTTAGATGTTTTGGCATATAACATTAATCGAAGACAAACCGACTTGAAATTTTACGAATTTGGAAAAGTTTATAAAAAAATTAATTCCAATTATAAGGAGCAAATGCGCCTTGGGATTTACCTGACGGGGAAAAACGAAGCCGAAAATTGGATTCGAAAAAATGAATCTGTAAAATTTCATGATCTCTATTCGGCAGTTCTAAAAATTTTCAATAAATTTAATGCGGAAAGTATTGAAAATGAAGAATTTCATAACGATTGCTTCGACTATGGCTTGAAGTTAAAAATCAAGCAAAAAGAAGTAGCTGAACTGGGTAAATTAAGTAAAAAAGCCCTGAAATTGAGCGGGTTGAAACAAGATGTTTTCTATGCTAATATCAATTGGGAGGCGCTATTGAAAATGGTCAATGTCAATATCCAATTTGAAACAGTGAGTAAATTTCCTGAAGTAAAAAGGGATTTATCATTGGTGATAGATGACCATGTTTCATATGATGAAATTAAAAAGATAAGCTTGAAACAAGCACAATACTTAATCAGTAAAATAGATGTTTTCGATGTCTATCAAGGAGACAAAATTGAGAAAGGAAAAAAAGCTTATGCTTTATCCTTCACCTTGCAAGACAAAACGAAGACCTTGACTGATAAAATTATAGATAAAACAATGGACAAACTGATGAAAGCTTTCGAAAATGAAATTGGAGCAATAATCAGAAAATAAAATGAATCAAGCAGCTACACATAACGAATTAAATGCCCTAGAGCGAAAAGTTCAATTGCTTTTGAATGAATATCAAAATGCTAAGAATGAATTAAAAAGCTTAAAAGCAGAAAATGAAGAATTAAAGGCTGTTTTAAAATCTAAAGACGAGAAAATTAACGACTTTCAAAATCAAGATAAAATTAGTAAAATTGTAGGAAGTATTGGGAAGAGTGAGGCAGAAGCTTCTGAAATGAAGGGTAAAATTGACGATTACATTAAAGAGATTGATAAGTGCATATTGCACTTAACAAGATAATAGATAAACCGGTTTATGAGAGAACTTTCAATCAAGATTAAAATTGCTGACAGGGAATATCCCATGACAGTGAAGGCGGAAGAGGAAGAAAGAGTAAGAAGAGCCGGAAAATTAATCAATGAACGATTGAAATCTTATAGGGAAAAATTCGGGATTGATGACAAACAGGACTTACTTTCAATGGTAGCTTTTGATGCTATAGTTGACAGATTTGGCGTTGAAGAAAATTTACAAAGCAATGACGAATCAGTTTTGAATAAAATAAAATCTATTGAGCATTTAATAAATCAGGCAATCTAAACCCTTCCCATCAGAAAAAATAGAGCCTATTAGGCAATTACTTGAGACGTTTGAAATCCCTATAAGTATCGGGACTGATAATCAGAATCAAACATAAAATATTTCAGTAATTAAATTTTGGTTCTATATCCATATCACAGCTTCCCATTAAATAATAAATAAAATGGGAACTATATACATCATCATTTCAGGGGTAGTAGGACTACTATTGGGATTCTTGCTTAGCAAGATTACTCAAAAAAGCCTACTAAGTAAGCTAGAAAGAGAAGCGCAGGATAAAGCCGCTTTGATTGTTCGTGAAGCTGAAGTTAATGCAGAGAATATCAAAAAAGATAAAATGCTCGAAGCAAAAGAGCATTATCTCAAAAAGAAATCAGATTTCGAAGAGGAAATTGGCCAACGAAAAGCCCAAATGGCAGCTAATGAAAATAAGCTGAAACAAAGAGAGCAAAACTTCTCCAAAGATATTGAGCAATTCAAAAGAAAAGAAAACGAAACACAAAAATTACAAGAGAACCTTAATGCTCAATTAGAAGTAATTGCTAAGCGAAAAGAAGATCTTGAAAAAATTAAGGAGCAGCAAGTTAATATTCTAGAGAAAGCAGCTAATCTGACAGCCGATGAAGCTCGTCAACAATTAATTGAAACGCTAAAAGATGAAGCCGAAACCAAAGCATCTTCCCTGATAAAAGATATAATGGAGGAAGCTAAGTTATCAGCTACTAAAGAAGCCAAGAAAATCGTAATTTCTACCATTCAAAGAACTGCCACCGAGCATGCGGTGGAAAACTGCGTATCAGTTTTCAATATTGAAAGTGATGATATCAAAGGTAAAATAATCGGTAGAGAGGGAAGAAATATCCGCGCATTAGAAGCTGCAACAGGGGTTGAAATTATAGTGGACGATACACCAGAAGCTATCATTATTTCAGGTTTCGATCCTGTAAGAAGAGAAATCGCCAGATTATCTTTACACAGATTAGTGCAGGATGGTAGAATTCACCCAGCAAGAATTGAAGAAATTGTAAATAAGACTACCAAAAACATAGATGAAGAAATAGTCGAAATTGGTGAAAGAACTGTTATTGATCTAGGAATTCACGGCCTTCATCCTGAACTAATCAAGATGGTCGGAAGACTAAGATTCCGTTCTTCTTACGGGCAAAACTTATTGCAACATTCAAGAGAGGTTGCCAATATGTGTGCGACTATGGCATCTGAATTAGGATTGAATCCTAAATTGGCTAAAAGAGCTGGTTTATTGCATGATATTGGAAAAGTTTGGCCAGAAGAGCCGGAACAACCGCATGCCATTATCGGAATGGAGTTCGCTAAGAGATTTAAAGAACATCCTGAAGTGTTGAATGCCATTGGTGCTCACCACGATGAAATTGAAATGACTACGCTAATCGCTCCTATTGTGCAGGCTTGTGACGCTATTTCAGGCGCAAGACCAGGCGCAAGAAGAGAAATCATGGATAGTTACATCAAAAGGCTAAAAGAGCTTGAAGAGCTTGCTTTGAATTTTGAGGGTGTGAACAAATGCTATGCTATCCAGGCAGGACGAGAATTGCGTGTGATGGTTGATGCTGAAAATGTTTCCGATCAAAAAGCGGGTCAGCTGTCATTTGATATTTCTCAAAAAATAGAAAAAGACATGCAATATCCAGGTCAGATAAAAGTAACAGTTATCCGTGAAATGAGAGCTGTTTCTTATGCGAAGTAAAAAAGTTAAAATCTATTAAAAAAAGCCCTTTTCAGAAATGAGAAGGGCTTTTTTTATGCAATTCAAATAAAAATGTAAATTGCTCATCGAAACCTAATCATTATTCAAATGAAAAACACCTTACTAATCTTTTTTACTGTATTTATTACAATTTCTTGTCAAAATCCGAAAATCGAGGAGAAACAGACAGCAGAAATAAATAATCCTTTCACTGGCAAAAATCCTTGGCCCGAAATTCGCAAAAAGCGAATTAATCAGTTATTACCTGCAGCAATGGAAAGAGCTGAAGTAGATGCTTGGATGGTGATTTGTCGGGAAAATAATAATGACCCTATGGCATTACACATCGGGGGTGAAAATGCTGGCGGAACTTCATTTTATGTTTTCTCCAAATCAAATGATAAATTTCAATCTGCTGTCTTCTCATCTTTCGGGGAAGTCACTGCCTTACGAGAATTGAAATTGCATGACAGCATTATAAGCATATCTAGAGGCCAAGATGTTTTTCAATTGGCAACTGAGTATGTTAAGTCGCTTAAGCCTCAAAAGATTGCAGTTAACATGAGTACCGCTAATTCAACTGCAGATGGTCTTAGCCATAGTCAATATCAAAAATTAGCTGAAAGCTTTGGTACTGAATGGGAAGAAAAATTGGTTTCATCTGAAGAGTTGGTTTACGAATGGCTCTCCATCAAATTGCCAGAGGAGGTTGAAATTATGCGAAAGGCAGCTGAAATTACCGCAAAATGGGAATTGGAAGCTTATGAGACTATTATTCCTGGTAAAACCACAGATGCTGAGGTTGCAGAATTTTTAAATGAGAAAATTAAAGCCTATGGTTATGAGGATGGTTGGAATCCTGAACAAAATCCTAATGTAAACTCAGGACCAGACAGAGGACATTCGCATGCTACGGATAAAGTAATCATGCCTGGAGATGTGATTCAAACAGATTTTGGCATTAAAGTCTATGGCATTTGGGTAACCGATATACAGCGATTTGCTTATGTGTTAAAGGAAGGAGAAGAAAAAGCTCCAGAAGATATCCAAGGCTATTGGGATGTAGCCAAAAGAGGCCATCGATTGGTATTTGAAAATATGAAGCCTGGCATTTCTGGTTTTGAATTGGACAAAGCCCAACGTGAATGGATGAAAGAAAATGGTTCATTGCCAGTCCCGTGGAGCACTGGGCATCCTGTTGGCTATGTTGCTCATGATGTTGGGCCATCACTAGGTGGCGGGCAAGAAGGTATCACTCCATCTGGAGCAGCTTTAAAACCTCTTCGAAAAGGTATGGTATTCGCTTATGATGGGTTCTATGCCTGGAAAATCGAAGGTGGAGAAAAAACTATTTCTGTCGAGGAAATGGTTGTAGTCACTGAAAATGGTGCAGAATATTTAACTGCACCACAAGATGAATTGATTTTGATTAGCAGCAAAAAGAATTAAATCCTAAGAAAAAGACTTGTATTCAAGGATTATTTAAGACAATAAATAATCCTTGAATATATCATAATCCACCTTCATTTTCACGCTTTTTTTCTCCTTCTGCATCAACCCCTGAGCTGATTCAGGTAAAATATTTCTATTGGTTACTTTGCCTACCACATCCATAAATTTGCAAGGGTGAGCAGTTTCCAAGAAGATTCCTTTTCCTTCTGAAGTTTTCATATGTTCTACCAAAGCCAAATAGCCAACCGCGCCATGTGGATCCATCAAATAGTTGTTTTCTGAATATACTTTTTTCATCACTTCTAAGGTAGTTTCATCTGAAAAGGTATAGCCTTTTACTTTTTCTTTGAGCTCTTCCTCTGAAAATAAATTAATCATCCGATGGAAATTACTCGGATTCCCGACATCCATTGCATTGGAAATGGTTTGTATAGTGGCTTTTGGTTCATATTTGCCACTATTTAAAAATCTTGGTACCACATCATTACTATTTGCCCCAGCAATAAATTGCTTTATGGGTAAACCCAGTTTTTGTGCTATCAAACCAGCGGTCAGGTTGCCGTAATTCCCACTGGGAACTGAAATAGATAAAGGTTCTTTACCAAATTTTATAAAGGGTGCAAAATAATAGATCATTTGAGGTAAAAAGCGGGCAACATTTATCGAATTAGCAGAACTTATATTCAATCGCTTTCTTAAATCAGTATCCAAAAAAGCTTGTTTAACCAATTGTTGACAGTCATCAAAATCTCCTTCTATCTCCAAAGCTTTAACATTTTTATCAAAAGTGGTCAGTTGCCTTTCCTGCAGCTCACTTACCTTTCCAGAAGGATAGAGAATTACTACTTCAATATTTTCCACTTTTGAAAAGGCTGCAGCTACTGCCCCACCTGTATCGCCAGAGGTAGCCACTAAAATGGTACACTTTTCTTGCTGATCCTTATAAAACTCCTCTAAGCATAAAGCCAAAAATGTAGCTCCTACATCCTTAAACGCATAACTTGGCCCATGGAACAATTCTAGTGCATAATCATTATCTTTGATTTTCTGAAGAGGGAAATCAAATGAAAAAGTTTTTTCGATAATTCTTTGTAATTGCTCCTCATCCAAATCGGCCTCTACAAATGGCTTTAAAATATCAAAAGCAATTCCTTGCATATGCTTATCCTGTATAGTATCAAAATACCCTTTAGGTAATTCAGGAATGAATTCAGGCATAAATAGGCCATTATCTGCCGGCAAACCTTCAATTACCGCTTCTCGAAAACTATTTCTTAACGCTTTGTTTTTAGTGCTATAATACTTCATGATGCTTCAATGATATGAGTCCCTCTAGGATTTATTTTAGATAGATAAATTTTTGAATCAATTTCTAAATCAGTATAAAACTGTTTCCACTTTTCACCTACCTCTTTTGCTTGATTCTCATTTTCACAAAAAGCGAAAATGGATGGTCCTGAGCCTGAAATACTACAGCCCAAAGCTCCATTTTCCATAGCTATTGATTTAGCTTGATTAAACCCTGGAATAAGATAAGAACGAATGGGTTCTGCTATCAAATCATTCATTCCAGATTTGATCCATTTAAAATTGGAAGTTGTCAGTCCGCTGATTAAAGCAGCAATATTTCCCATTTGGGTTATCACATCTGTCAAAACCATCTCTTTTTTCAGTATCTTTTTGGAATCTGACGTTTTCACTTCAATTTGTGGATGTGCAACCACAATATGTAAATTTGTTGGAAAAGGAATGCTTAAAATTTCCAAAGGATGGTAACTTTTTACAATACAGAACCCGCCCATTAAAGAAGCCGCTACATTATCTGCGTGGGCTTTTCCAGAAGTCGCCTTTTCGCCCAACATGGCAAATTCTACCAATTCGAGCGGTGTAAATGCTTTATACAGTAATTCATTAAGGGCAAAAGCAGTGGCAGCAGCCGTACAACCGCTAGATCCTAAACCACTACCAGGCTTCACTGCTTTTTGAATTTTGATACTCAATCCTTGCTTTCTACCTGCCTGGCTGAGCATAGCTTTGGCAACTATTCCTGCAATATTTTCTTCCGGACTTAAGGGTAAATCAGGATAATCAGGAATAGGATGAATAATAATTTCATCGGAATCCAATAATTCCATTTCTAGATGCTCCCCTACGCCTTCCAAAGCAAGTCCAAGGATATCATATCCAGGGCCAACATTGGCTATGGTGGCGGGAGCAAAAACTTTTATCTTTTTCATTTTTATAACTTCTTTAATCTGTTTTTATTGAGGAACGAGCTGGAAAGCTCGCACCAGCACTTGTACTGCTATCTCGAGCTAGCGCGAGCTTCTAGCTCGTGCTGGTGTCCCTTCTGTCTATTGTCAATTGTCTACTGTCAACTGCTTCAGAGCGCATTAGCTATCCGAATAATATCACCAAAAATACCGGATGCCGTAACGGCAGCGCCAGCCCCTGCTCCCTTAATCACTAATGGTTGTTCAGGATATCTTTTTGTATTAAACAAAACTATATTATCCTTTCCTTCCAGATTATACAAGGGACTATCTGACGCTATTTTCTCCAAGCCAGTATTCGCTTTCCCCTTTTCAAAAGTGGCCACATACTTTAGTTTTTTGCCTTCTGCATTTGCTTCCTCGACCAGTTTCTTAAAATAAGCTTCTTCTTGGGCTATAGATATAAAAAACTGTTCTACATTTTCAGCTTGCATGCATTTTTCAGGTATGAATGGAATGGTCTTAATATCATCCAATTCCATTTCAAAGCCACTTTCCCTCAGCAGAATTAGAATTTTTCGTTTTACATCTACTCCGCTTAAATCTATTCTTGGATCTGGCTCAGTATAGCCTTCTTTTTGAGCCTGCTTAACCACATCCGCAAAGGAATCTTCCTCGCCAGTATAATTATTAAAAATAAAATTCAAGCTTCCTGACAATACAGCCTGTATCCCCAAGATTTCGTCTCCACTTTTAATCAAATCATCCAGCGTGTTGATCACAGGTAGGCCAGCTCCCACATTTGTTTCAAATCGAAAATGACTTCTATATCTTAAAGCTAAACTTTTAAGGCTTTTGTAGTCTTCATATTTTCCAGTACAGGCAATTTTATTAGGAGTAACCACAGAAATGCTATTAGACAAAACATCGGAATAAGTATTAGCCACCACCTCATGAGCCGTATTGTCAATAAAAATACTATTGCGAAGATTTAAAGTCTTCATCTCCTCAATGAAACGGTCTAAATCCATTTCTTCACCTTTTGACATTAAGGTTTCCACTGCATTTTCAAAAGGTATCCCATCCAAATCAAAAAGCATTTTCCGAGAATTCGCTATACCGCTGATTCTTAAATCAATCTGATTATGTTCTTTTAAATATTCTGATTGCTGATTCAATTGATCGATCAGCGTTTTTCCTACATTTCCCGTTCCGACTATAAACAGATTGATTCTTTTCAAATCAGAAAGGAAAAAGCTTTCATGCAAAGTATTGAGTGCTTTTTTGATTTGCTTCTTTTCAATAACCGCAGAAATATTCTTTTCCGATGACCCTTGGGCAATAGCTTTAATATTAATACCGTTTTGACCTAGCACACTAAACATTTTACCACTAAGCCCGATTTGGTTCTTCATTTGTGAACTTACCAAAGCTACTATGGCTAAATCTGTTTCAACATAAAGGGGATCAAGCATTTTCTCTCGGAATTCTAAAGCAAAAGCATTTTCGATTGCTGATTTTGCTTTGTCCTCATCTGCTAAATCAATTGCCACACAAATACTATGTTCTGAAGAAGCCTGAGTAATTAAAATCACGCTCACCTTTGCCCTAGCTAATGCCTCAAACAATCGGTGCGAAAAATAGGGTATTCCTACCATACTGCTTCCTGACAAATTGAAAAGGGCAATATTTTCTATACAGGAAATTCCTTTTATTGAATGAGCATCAGGTTCCGCAAAATAATGAATCATAGTTCCTTGAGCTTCAGGCTCAAAAGTGTTTTTGATATAAATAGGAATTCCTTTTTTATAAACTGGATGTACAGATGGTGGATACAATACCTTAGCACCAAAATGAGTCAACTCCATGGCTTCCTCATAATTAAGTTGAGGAATGGCAAAAGCTTGTTTGACGTATTTAGGATTTGCAGTCATCATTCCACTTACATCAGTCCAGATTTCCAATTCAGGAGCATCTAAAGCAGCCGCTACTAATGCTGCTGTGTAATCAGAACCACCTCTTCCCAAGGTTGTACTATTTCCTTGTAAATCTTTGCTTACAAAACCAGGGCATACCAAAATATCTCCCTGTTGATTTTTAAAATAAGCTCTGATTTTCTCTTCGGTTAAAGCCATATCCACATTAGCCTTTCCAAATTCACTATCTGTAATTATGAAATCTTGCGGGTTTATCAAATTACACTTTAAACCCTCTTGTAGAAAAAACTCATGGACAATGAGCGCTGACAAAACTTCACCACTACCAATCACTCTATCTAATGTCTTATTGGATAGCTCTTGAATTAGATAAACACCCTTCAAAATATCTTCTACTTCATTGAGTAATAATCTAACCTTAGCCATTATTCCACTTTGGGCTTTAGCTCCTAGTAAGTCTTGAACTGCTTGGAGATGTCTATTAATCAGTTCATCAAGTTTAGATTTATATTTTTCATCTCCTTTTTCAGCTAACCTACTGCATTCCAATAAGTAGTTGGTAACACCGCCAAAAGCCGAGGCGACTATAATTAATCGGTCATTTTGAGATTTATTATCCACTATGGCCTTTACTTTTTTTATGTTTTCAGGGCTTCCGAGAGAAGTGCCTCCAAATTTTAATACTTTCATTATTTAATATTTATTGATTGATGTTTGCTTGAAACACATTTTTCAAAGTTTAAACTTTGGAAAAGAAAATTAGCACGAGCTGGGAAGCTCGCGCTAGCTTTGCTAGAAAGCTCGAGCTAGTTTTGCTGGGAAGCTCGAGCTAGTTTTTGTTTTTATCGGTCAGACGGTTGAAACCGTCAGACCAAAGCTGACATGAGTGTTTAAAAGCATGACTATGATTTGGTCAAACTAATTTATGGCAAAATATGCCTTATGGCGATATGATATTATTAACCCCGCAATGGGGTTGTACTAGTAGAGGTAGTAAATGTAAAAGAAGTCAAAATCATTCCATTATGCAATTGGAGAATTGCATTCGCTTGGAATTGATATGTTTGCTTTAATGACTTCATTACAAATTGATGAACAATTGTATTGATTAAAAATGAATAATCAAAACATCTTTTAAATTAAAAATAAAAAAACCCTGATAAGCAAAGCCTATCAAGGTTTAAGTATAAACAATCGATTAATTACAAACCAAATCCGTCTCCATCGTAATCAACCTCTCCTTGATTATTCATCAAGTAACGAATTTCAACATCACCTAAGATTGGACTGCTCAAGCTTTGAACAAAATGACCTTTTGTATAAGTAAGGGTCACAATATTTAAAACAACAGCTGTACCTTCAGTAGGAGTTAAAGTCAAAGCGGTATCATCAGATGACCACGTACCAACAGATAACACTCCATTGCCATCCTCTAGAATGAAATTACCATCTCGCTCGATTACAAGCTTGTTGATAAGATCACCCTCTTCAACCTGACCTTGAACATAGACCTCCTCAACTTCCCAACTACCAATTATTCTTTGGCTAGAAGAGGGTTCTACAGGTTCAGCACAGGAGATAGCCAGTGTGGCTATCCCTATGAACATCATATAATTTAATAATCTTTTCATGATTCTTATTTTTTAATGATTCTTACATTTTGAGTTAAACCGTCATGACGGATCTGAACATTGTAAATACCTTCTTCAAGGTTTGCAACATTCATTGCATGCTCTGCATCAAAGCTTGATTTCTCGAAGCTCGATTGCATCATGATTTGACCTGTCATTGAAGTTACAATTACTTCATGTTTACCCATGTACTGGCTATTTACATTTAAAGTAACATCCGACTGAGTAGGGTTAGGATAAGAAGTAACCTGCATATCCATTCCTTCTCTGTTAGCCAATACTTTACCTGCAATATCAGCAGAGCTAGCAGTAAGAACACAACCACTTTCGTACTCTACTTCAACTGTATATTCAGCTGCATCAGTTATAGTTAAAGATGAATTACCAGTTGCACTGTTTATCTTAACACCATCTCTGAACCATCTAACCTCAGATACACCAGCAGTAGCATAATTTGCTACCAAGCTAGCGCCTTCAACTTCTAAAGAAATGGTTCTAACATTAGCATTAACAGTTGCCGAAGGATTAACATTTGAACAACCCGTTCCATCTGCATACATTACCTCAACATAGAATGGAATTCCAGTTTCAGTTAAAACGTCAGTGAATAGTGAACCATTTTGTCCCGACTGAATTGTAACAGGAGTTCCAGAAGTTTGTCCTGTTTCTCCATTATACAACTGGTACGTCATAGCTGAACCATTACCATTGAACAAGCTAAACTCAACTGCACCATCTCCACAAGTAGTATTTACTTGAGATAAGCCAGGAAGACTTGGCTCATCTATAACATTTACTACAACTTCATTTGATTCAGGAGATTCACAACCATTTAGATTTGCTACCTCTACAGTGTAAATACCACTAGTAGATACTTCAATCACATTACTATTAGCAAATCCATTGTTAGGTGTATTTATAGAACCACCATTTCTAAACCAATTGTAGTATTCAAAACCTGCTGGTGCTTCTAAGGTTACTGTTCCTTGACCCTCACAGAAATCTAAATCTCCAGTAGAGGTAAGCACAGGCGCAGTAGTTGGTGCTTCAAATACATTCATTGTAAATTCAACCGAAGCAGCTGTACAACCTGAAACATTTATTCCATCAAAGCTCCATACGAAAGAGTACGTACCAGATTCATTTATAACGTAGTTATTTCCTTCTAGAGTTTCAAATGAATCTCCATCTTTTATCACTTCGATAATTCCAGAATTACCATATGAATTATCTTCAAAGAAATAAATTACATCACTATCGCAAACATCCAAGGTAGATCCATCAGCAATTAATGTAGACCCAGGGCTTGTTCCCAATCGTAGAGAAACCTCTGGAGTTTCATATCTATCAACACTTACACTTGCAGAAGTAGGACTTGCACATCCAATGCCAAACGGTAGGTTTGAAACTTGTACATTATAAGTACCAGACTCCTCCACAGTAATAGAACGAGAAGTTTCTCCAGAATTCCAGCTATAATAAGCAAAGCCTTCAGGTGCTTCTAATACTACTGGTTCTGCAGATGAACAAGCAGCTAAATCACCGCTAACCACTGTAATAGTCGGCTGATCGGGTGCTTGCTCCACATTAATCTGAATTGACTCTGTAGTGTAAACACAGCTACCAGTAGTTACTCTTGCGAAATAAGCACCAGAAACTTCCATTTCATTATCAAAAATAACATTACCAGTAGTAATAGGGTTATTAAGATCATCTCTAAACCACTCTACCAAACTAGCACCAGTTCCTGACAATACGCCATTGGCTAATGGTCTATATACTCGTAACTCTATCTGACCAGCAGATTGACACGTGCTTAATTCAGCACCTTCACTTACTAGTTTATAGTTTTCATCTGGATTAGCATAAGAATACAATTGGAAATCCGCTAATACTTCAACTTCTTCCTCGTCTACAACCAAGGTATTACAAACTGAACCAGTTGACGATTGAGAAGTAATTCTCAATTCTAAATCAGTTGAAGCTGTAATTTCACCTATGTTGATTTCATTTTCTGGCTCTTCAGGATCTCTTTCTAAACTACCTAATACAGTTCCTTCACCATCTAAAATTTCATACAAGAAATAATCTTGCATGCTGGTTGCATCGATACTGATCATAACATCTTCAGGTGAACATGATAATGGATCATTAATAACTGTAAATGTAGCGTCAGTATTGAGAGGTGCAACCAATTCATAATTAGTTTCAGAGTATGCACCATCAACGTTTACTGTATTATCAGTTGTCTCATCATTAGCACTTAATCTGAACTTATAATTCGCATTATCATCGAATTGACTTAAAGTATTTCCTGCAAAAGCAAAAGTTACTTGACCGCTTCCTTCTGTAACATTGAATTCATAACCGTCAATTAGACTTGGATTCATCAGGTCATTAACATTACTATAATCAACAGTAACAATATTGTCAGCACCAAATCTACCTCTGATAGTATAATCAAGGGTTACATCAGCATCTAAACAACCTTCTGTTGCAGAAACTGCATCTATGATTAAAGCTTGAGAGGAGATGGTTTGAGAATTATTGATATAATCAAATGGTAAAACTTCACCAAATACCATATTGATGTTATCAACAGAGAAGTCGCCTTTTGCTTCTTCTTGTCTCCATCTGAATCTAACACCGTTTTCTTTCATGTCAGCTGTTACTGGGTAAGTAAAGCTTTCATTTGAAAGTGTCATCATCGCATCTTCCTCAGGATAAGTTTCTAAAGCAGTATATGTAGCTCCTCCATCAGTTGAATATTCGAAGTTCACATATTGACTTGCAGTCAAATTGGCTGGCAACTGATCAAAAGAAGCTTCAAATGTCAACAAAGTAGCATCTGCTATTTCCTCTGATGTAAAATCACGAGTAGTGATTAATCTTCTGCCTGAATTACCATCAAATGTTGCTATCCCTCCTGTTTCAGTTAAATTAGGAATGAAATTATTACCATTAAAGGCATCTCGATCAATTCTCAAGTTATTAACAGAGAAAGAACTACCAATTGCTTCATCTCCACTTAATCTTAAACGATATCGAATATTATTATTACCGTTACCATCTCTCATTACAAATGGTAATGGAGTGGTTAAATTATTTCCAAATGGAGATAGATTATTATTAAGTGTCCAAGCACCACCATCGATAGAATACTCTAATCTTAATTGTTGATTTCCTACTTGATTAAATTCGTAATCAAATATTATCCAAGGAGTTACAACATTGTCTGCCTCTTGGTAAGTACTAGTAACCACTTCGAAGGCAGATGCATCACCTGCAATAAAATTGCTACTAGTTAACTGTAGGTTCGAATAGTCAGAATTTTCCAGAATAGAACCAACTTCACCAATTGGAGCATTTTCAGTAATTTCTAAACTGAAATTTCTAGTACCAGTCACATCTGTTGGCAATGCCACAGTGATATCATCCATACCTTGTTGCGTAGCTAATACTAAATTACCCTCATTGGTATTTAGGATTAGGTTAGCATACAATTCTTCTACACCTGCTGTATTGGTTTCGTTATTTTCAAAATCAATTCCGAAAGTAACGTCCTGACCAGCATATATGGTTGCATTTTCATCACCTTGGTAAACCAACTCAGCAACTCTTAAGAATACGTCTAATTCTCCTACATCTTCACCTGTTTCCTCATCTCCATAGAAATAATAATAATCCTCCGCACCGTCTTCTCCTTCAATTTCAATTGAAGCAGACATTCTTACATTGTAGTTACCATTTACTACAAAAAATGGGACTTCCGCTTCAAACGTTCCTAAAGAAGTGGTTATACCTAATACATAAGGTAATTCTGTATTCGGATCTATTACATAATCGCCACCTTCTTCTAAATAGAAAGTAAAAGTCGTTCCATCAGGAAAGGCATCTACATCCTCAGAATTAAATCCTTCTACTAAATCCCAAGAATATTCAAATGATTCACCATTGAAAACAGCATCATCTAAATTTGCTTGCATCCAAGTATATCCATTTAAATCAGGTGCAGTGATATTGATAGTTTCTGGATTATTTCCATTCACATTATCTGTGAAAATGAAATCAGGAACTCTGTTATCATCATTTAAGGTGATTGAGATATTTTCAACTCTCCATTCATTTTCTGCTTCTCCTAAATTCAATGGTTGAGACCATCTGAAATGTGTTGCTTCTGTTAATAATTCAGCAGGAATTTCAATAGAGTACCCTTGGCCTAAGTATAATAAACCATCATCATAAATTTGTTCCTCACCATCTTCCAATTCATAAACTTCTACTATCTGGAAAGTAGCTCCTCCATCTACAGAAGATTCCAATCTAGGAACTGTATTTTTATTAGCATTTGCATCAAAACTTCCAAATGCTGAATTATTAAAATCAAAATTTAAGGTAGCAGAACTTACGTCTGATAAATCAAAAGCTCTGGTTAATAATTCTCTATCTCCTGTTTGATCAAAGTTAAATTGATTAAAATCATTGCCACTATTACCTGATACAACCAAATAATCCTCTTCTTGATCTACATCAATGGTCTCTCCTTGCTTATATTCATCACCTTCAAAAGGCACAATGCTTATGTCATAGTTTAATCCAGCATCACCAAAACCAATAGGCATGGTTGCATTAATAGTTCCTGCTCCTTCATCAGAGGCAGTGCCCACTACTACATATTCGCCACCTTGTTCAACTACCGCTGCATAATCTGTAGCCGCAGGGAATCCAACTGCATTATAATTAATGCTTACTTCTTCTCCCATAGCGAAAGCAGTTTTGTCATAATCATTTACTGCTAAAGAAGGTCTAATTAAGTTAAATGGAGCATCATCTTGAACTACTTCTAAGAAAGCTGGTCTGTCAATAATAGCCTGATAAAACTTAGTTGTATTTTCATTAAAACCAAAAGCTTCATCTTCATTATATATAATTCTAAATTGGAAATTTTCTGACCAAAGCTCATTAGGGACATCTACACTAAAAGTCTGAATTTGATCATCTGCAGTATGTGTAAATTCATCTAATTGTTCCCAGTTATTTCCATCAGATGAACCTTCCAAACGCACATCGAAATCACTAGAAAAACTCTCAGTATAAAAATCTAAACTTAATGAGCCACCATAGCTTAAATCGATTGGTACAGAAGTTGCTGATCTAACTCCCGATCCATTAAAAAGGTCAGGTCTTATTCCATCATTTGTACCTTGAGATGACTCAACTAGTTCCCCAGGGAATGGATCATTCCAAAAATATTCATTAAAGAATTCTTCATCAAAATCACTTGTATAAACACCACCACTACCTAAACTTAATTGAACTTCTGGATTATTACCATAATTAATACCTGTTGGCAATGTTGCTGTAATATTTCCATCTAAAGTAGTAGTAGAACCTATCATTACCCAATCATCAACATCAGGGTTGAAATCATAAACACTCATCATCAATTCAGCACCAGACCCTGCACTACCTTGTATAGAGTAGTTTACAGTAATAGCTGAACCAGCATAAGTAAATTCATCTTCTGCCACTACTACAGGATCATCATATTCTATACTGGTTATATCTAATCCTAAATCATAGATGGCCAGATTTACATTTCCATACTCTTCCTCGTTAAGAGTTCTAAAGTAAATGTTGTAATCACCAGCTTCAATAGGTGGAACTGTAATATCAATGGATTCACCACTTACGTTATCTGTTTCTCCAATAATGATGTCTGGCTGACCCGTTCTTTGCAAATAAGCTTTTGCAGGTGTATTTGTAGGAAAGCTTCCGTTATCAATTGTATAGGTAAGATCATATTCCTCCATTGGGAAAGCTTGACCATCACCACCAATATTTATATTATCCAGTGTAATTACTGGAGCTAGAAGAGTTGACAAAACTGAAGCAAACCCTCTATCTATAAAGTTTTCACTTATTAAATTAGTATTGCTCTGAATATCCAAATCTTCAAGAATAAAAGCATCTAAATCAGCACCATTATTCCCTTCTTGTCTAAACCTAAATTGTGTGGAATTTGAAACCACTCCAGAAGGCCATGCATCAAGAGTATCCTTTGTTCCTCCAGTTGATAATGAATTAAGCGCAATGCTAGTGAGTTCTGTATAGCTTTCACCATCTGTTGAATACTCTACTATGATATCAGTTCCTTCAGGACTTAAAACATTATCAGCCCTAGCAGCAGTAAATATCAAAGTACCGTCAGTGCTTGAAATATTATAAGGAACTGTTGTTACACTTCTTTCCCCTGCTTCATCAAATGTCAATCCAGCAAAATCTGGGGAACCACCTTCAAGTTCAAAATCTGCTGGCAAATTATTACTAAAGTTATAAGATTCTGATACGCCAAATTGGATTTGAGATCCTTCATAAGCGTAAATATCGATGTCCCAACCATTTAAATTGTCATAAACAATATTTGTTGGAATATCTCCTACAGCAGTAATTTCTTTAGTGCCATTATCAACCGTAATATCTTGATTTTCCAGTAAATACCTTTCACCACTATTACTAGTAACCGTAACAGCAAACTCTAAATCTGTTAAATCAGCATTTTGAAGCTCTGCGTTAACAGTAATTTCATCACCAGGATAAATAGTTCCATTTAAATCACCATCAGCATTCTCAAAATTATTTATAACAAGCTGAGGTGCATTTATGTTCTGAAATTCATTTACAGTAGAAGTTAGTAAACGGTTGTAAGTTTCACCAATTTCTACATTGATTACTCCAAATAAAGGATTTGTTCCTGTGACAACCTGCCAATTTTTGCCTGTGCCGTAATCAACCGTTCCTTTTTGTCTAATTCTGAAAGAAGTTGTTGCCGACTTAGCACCTGCTGGCAATGTGAAAGATAATGTTTGATTAATACCTTCAAATTCATCTACCTCTAGAACGTCCTCCTCTAGAACTGTACCAGCCGTAGAGAACCCATTTGTTGAGTATAAAACCTCAATAGGATTATCTGTATCCGGATTACTTCCGAAAATAGCTTGATAGAAGAAACTTAAAACCACTGGTTCTGATGTGTCAAGATCAATAGCATTAGTAGTTAAACTACGGCTACTAGCTCTATCAAAATAGATATTATCACCGATAGAATTAGAACCTATTACAGTAACATCTTGCCTTTTGAATGGAATTACATCTCCTGTTACTTGACTTCCGGAGAAAGCCGCTAATTTCAAACTCACACCATTTCTTGATTCAGACCATTCAAAATTTATGTCCTCTTCGGCATCTTGAACATCCGACATACCAAATATCTCCTCACCCTCATCAATTTGAGTATTACCATCGGCATCATCCCATACTATAAAGGATGTTCCTGCATCGAAATTTTCTGCTTCATACGTAACTGTAGCTTCCTGACCTGCATACCATGGTGTAGCCGGTGGTGTGGAAGAAACAAAGTTTTGCGCCATACCCTGAAACGCAAAAAGGCCTACGAGCATCGTAAGCATCATCGCTTTGAGGTAGCGTGTTTTTTGTAGTATTATGTTTCTCATTGTGTTATTTATTTAGGTTTAAAAATTTAAAAATCTAAATCCAATTTTTATTGCATTTGAGGTGACTAAAGATCCAGTATTGGTTTTAGTAGCCTCTTGAAAGCTTTCACCATCTACAAAGACTTCAGCATTGGTTTGATTCACGTAATCAAAGCCAATTTCGCCTCCAATGTAAAATCGCTTCCCGAAGTAATATTCAGCACCTATAGAGGCTCTGAAACCAAATTGGTTGTAAGATCTATTTGAAATAAAATCAGTTGGACCCGGACTAAAATTAGAACTAGGATCAAAATTAGCTCCTATGACGGACGGCCCAGTACTAGATTTATAACTTGAAATTCTTTGTCCAAACATTAAATCACCCGCAACATAGGAACGAAATGCGCCTTCATTTACAAAGTGATATTCAAAACCTGGCATAATATTCCAAGTGCTATTATTAGTTACTACAGAAGGTGTTTCCTGATTATTGTTTAAATTCATAAACATACCTAGACGTACTGCCATGTCTTCTGTAATAAAATATCTAGCCCTAAACTCCGAAAAGTTCAATAAGCTATTCCCTAAAAAGGGAGTTCCCGTTACCTCAAATAAGAGGTCTCCTGCCCCTGCCATTCCTCCCGAACTACTCTCGCCAGAATCTTCATCCTGAGCAAAAATAGGACATGAAATCAATAGCAATGCAGTTAAAAGCATTAATTGTTTTCTCATAGTCATTGTTTTAGTTTAATTAAAAGTTATAAATTATTATTATTATTTAAACATATTGCACTAAATTAATAAATAAATCAACTAACACAATTAAATTCATCGAAAATAGTTGAAATTACCTATATGTAGGTACATGTATAGTACATTTTAAATACTTATACGTTTGTCAATCAAATACTTAAATAATATAAGTCGTTAATTATAAATGATTTACCTATTAATACCTCTGTAATATTGAAATTATTCAATTCTTAAACAATCAAAAATATTTTAATTACATGCTATTAAAGACAAATTAAAATTATTGTGTTGCCACAGTTTTCAAATGACTAATTTTCCTAAATCCCACTTAAAGTTTCCCAATAGCAAAAAAAGATGAAACTCCATAAGTACAATTATTGAATAATTTTCGATTTGATTGAGAAGTAAAAAATAGCAAGCATTTCTAATTTTCACCAAAGCGCAAACAGTCGCTTGCTTTAATCTTCCGTCTGCCGTTTAGAACCGTCTGATGGATGAATAGCTAGATTATAAATAGACAGTGCATCTTCTTCAATAAAAGCCAACAAAGAAGAGTAACGGTCAGACGCTAGAAGGATAAGTTTACTTAATTTGTATAAGTCAACTAATAATGTTGGTATAGACAGCCGAAGCGTCAGACCGTGGCGTCAGCTACTTTACTATTCTGTCTGACGGTTAGAACCGTCTGACGGATAAGTTTATTTCAATAGTAAAAGTAGGCTTGGAATGTTGAGTTATCCTTAGCTAGGCTGGCATTCTAAGCTAAATCTATCGGAGCACAAGCGGACGCTTGCGCTATTGCAAAATGCTTGCTTTTCCTAGCCGTCTGACGGTTAGAACCGTCTGACGGATAAGTTTCGATTGCACGGGATCATATTAGAAAAGACTTTCTTAGAAGGCTAATAGATAATGTAACGGTCAGACGCTAGAAGGATAAGTTTATTTCAATAGTAAAAGTAGACTTGGAATGTTGAGTTATCCTTAGCTAGGCTGGCACTCTAAGCTAAATCTATAGGAGCACAAGCGGACGCTTGCGCTATTGCAAAATGCTTGCTTTTCCTACTCGTCTGACGGATAAAAGCCATATTATGCCTATCCAATTCGGTTTATCAAACAAGCTCAGCTTATTTATCCCCAAATTAATGAGCCTACCTTTAACCACTCATATAAATTAAAAAGCATTTTTTAGATGAACTTGCTATATTCCATTTCTTATTCAAACTACTATTTCTTATGAGAAACTCTTATCTACTACTGGCTTTCTTTCTTTGCCTACCATTTGCATCGGATGCACAAAGAAAAAAAGCGGAACAAACTATTCATTATGAGGAAAAAATATATGATGCCTTAGAATGGAGAGGCATCGGTCCGTTTCGAGGCGGAAGATCAGCTGCTGTAACTGGCGTGGCCAATCAACCCAATTTATTTTATATGGGCGCTACTGGCGGTGGTGTTTGGCGAACCAAAGATGGAGGAAGTACTTGGGAAAGCATTTCAGACGGTCATTTTGGGGGTTCGATTGGCGCGGTATCTGTTGCGGAAAGCGATCCTAATGTGATTTATGTGGGGGGTGGAGAAAAAACTTTGCGTGGAAATATGTCCTACGGCTACGGAATGTATAAATCAGTAGATGCGGGCAAAAATTGGGAGCATATCGGATTAGACAATAGCCGCCACATAAGCAGAATTAGAATTCACCCACAAAACCCTGATATTCTTTACGTGGCCGTAATAGGTGACACATTTAAAGATTCTGAAGAAAGAGGAGTTTATAAATCTACTGACGGTGGAAAAACCTGGCAAAGAAAATTATTTGTGAATAATAGAGCTGGTGCGGTGGATTTAATTTTAGATCCGAACAACCCAAGAATCATGTATGCTTCTACTTGGAATGTAAGAAGAAGTCCTTCTAATTTTTCTAGTGGTGGCCCTGGTTCTGACATCTGGAAATCAACCGATAGCGGAGAAAATTGGGAAAAATTATCTGAAAATAAAGGTTTACCAAAAGGGGTATGGGGAATTTCAGGTATCACGGTATCTCCTCAAAATTCCAACAGAGTTTGGACAATAATTGAAAATGAAAATGGCGGTGTTTTCCGTTCGGATGATGCTGGAAAAACTTGGCAAAAGACTAATGATGACAGAGCATTAAGGCAAAGGGCATGGTATTACACCAGAATTTATGCCGATACTCAAGATGAAGATATGGTTTATGTGGTGAATGTCAGCTATCACAAATCTAAAGATGGTGGAAAAACTTTTACAGCAAGCAATGCCCCTCATGGAGATCACCATGATATGTGGATTGACCCGAACGATAATCAAAGAATGATTATGGCGGATGATGGTGGTGCTCAAGTGAGTTTTGATGGTGGGGAAAACTGGAGTACTTATATGAATCAAAATACAGCTCAATTTTATAGAGTGGTAACTGACAATCACTTTCCATTTAGAATTTACGGGGCTCAACAAGATAATTCCACAGTTAGAATTGCCCACAGAACAACAGGCTATGTAATAGGAGAACAAGATTGGGAATCTACTGCTGGTGGAGAAAGTGCTCATTTAGCGGTAAATGAAGAAGATAATGATGTGGTATATGGCGGTAGTTACGATGGTTTTTTAACCCGATACAATCATAATTCTGAAGAGATCAGAGCCATTAACGTATGGCCTGACAACCCAATGGGGCATGGTGCAGAAGAAATGAAATACCGTTTTCAGTGGAATTTCCCGATTTTTACTTCTCCGCACGATCCAAATAAATTATATACAGCTTCCAATCATTTGCATGTCACTACTGATGAAGGGCACAAATGGGAAACCATTAGTCCGGATTTGACTCGGAATGACCCAAGTAAATTAGGCCCTTCAGGCGGCCCCATCACCAAGGACAATACCAGTGTGGAATATTATTGCACCATCTTCGCTGCAATAGAATCTCCTTATGAAGAAGGTTTATTATGGACTGGTTCTGATGATGGCTTAGTGCACGTCAGCAAAGATGGTGGCGAAAACTGGGAGAATGTTACGCCTAAAAACATGCCTGAATGGATCATGATTAATAGTATTGAAGCTGATCCATTTACAAAAGGCGGGGCTTATATTGCGGCTACTTCCTATAAAAATGGAGATTATCAACCTTACTTATATAAAACCAAAGATTACGGTAAAAGCTGGACAAAAATTGTAAATGGAATTCAAAATGATCATTTCACAAGAGTTGTCAGAGCTGATCCTGAAAGAAAAGGCTTGCTTTATGCCGGAACGGAAACCAAAATGTACATCTCCTTTGATGATGGAGCAAGTTGGAAAGATTTTCAGTTAAACTTACCAATAGTTCCAATCACGGATTTGACTATAAAAGACAATCACTTGATTGCAGCCACACAAGGAAGAGGTTTTTGGTTGATTGATGATTTAACAGTCTTACATCAGTTAAATGATGAGGTTAAGCAAAGTGATTTCTACTTATTCCAACCTAAAAAAACCTATCGAATTGGGGGTAGAAGTATCGAATCTAAAACTGCTGGTAAAAACATGCCTTCAGGTGTGATTACTTATTTTCATTTAAAAGATACTGCTTCTGCGGATACAGTGAAAATCCAGTATAAGGAAAAATCAGGGAAAGTAATTGCTACTTTCAGTACTCATCCTGATAAGAAAGCAAAAGAGGAAAAGCTAACAGTTGAGCCGGGCAGCAATCAGTTAATCTGGAATATGAGATATCCTGATGCCGAGGGTTTTGACGGCATGATTTTATGGTGGTCATCTACCAGTGGGCCAAGTGCGATTCCAGGGAAATATGATGTGGAGCTTTCAATTAATGGGGAATCGCAAGCACAGGAATTTGAAATTGTAAAAGATCCAAGATCAAGCGCTACACAAGAAGATTTGAAAGCACAATTCGATTTTCAAAATGAGGTGATTGCTAAGCTTTCTGAAACCAATTTGGCTATTAAAGACATCCGAAAAGCCAGAGTTCAAATAGAAGATGTCATGAAAAAAGCAGATGCTGACACTATTAAGAATATGGGGAAAAGCATTCTGGATGAAATGAAAGAAGTGGAAGAGGCTTTGTACCAAACTAAAAACAGAAGTGGTCAAGACCCATTAAACTATCCTATCCGATTGAATAATAAGTTAGGTCATTTGAACAGCTTGATGGGAATGGGAGATAACAGGCCTACTGAATCGGCTATAGAATTTAGAGAGGAAGTTACGGCCAGAATTGACAAACATTTAGATGCTTTAAATGCTATTTTGGATGAAAAAGTTAACGCTTTCAACGATTTGGTTCAAGCCAATCAAGTAAAAGCGGTGAAGTTGGATTAACATAAAAAAGTGAACAATTTTTAATGCCGGCAGGGATGTCGGCATTTTTTATTTCAATTTTTTACCCCCCCTGATATGATATTAGCCTTTTGGAATAGTAAAACTTTTATAAAAATAATCGTTTATCGTAATCATGCAGATTAGGTATTTTTTAATCTTGGTCTATTTGTGCGGCCATAATGCTTTTTCCCAAATCGATAGTGAAGATTTCGCACAAAAGCTCCATTCCAAAACCTTACTACATATTGATAAAGCCTTAAACTATTTAGAAAAGTCGCAGCAAAAAGAAAATGATTCCATATTTCGTTTTAAAGGAGAATGGGAATCGCAAATGAGCATGAAATTTTGGTTCCCATTGCTAGGGGGTGAAAATAGTCAATATGATTCTAATTGTTTTACGGTGGCTACTGTCCACAACATTTTAGCTGACATTTATATTCTATATCCGGAGTATCAAAACATTCCCCCAATCTTGGACTTAGCCTTTGAACGAATCATGAGTTACCAGTCAGACGGCAGCTTTAATTTTTGGAACTTATTGCCTCCAACTCAGCCTCATCAATTGTTTGAAAACGAGGAAAATCGCTTAACCAGAAGGCCCAACAATTATCCACTTCCTTTAAGGTTCATAGAAAAGGCCGCCAATGTAGCCAATGATGCCGATGACACTGCTGCAGGCCTACTAGCCATTTATTTAAGAAATAAAATCAAGGAAACGCCTATTCCTGATAGCTTGGCAAATATCCATGAGATTTTCGATCAATATACTGATATAAACCGCAATAATAGAATGTGGTATAACCTCTGGCAAAGGCAAGGACCAGAAAGTGGCGCTTACCTAACCTGGCTAGATGAAGAATATGAATTTTCTAAAGGATGGAATCCAATACAGGAGTTTTTTCATTTATCTACTTTTTACCTTCCAATTAGTAAAACCTACCCAAAAGCTTATGAAGCTTATATTCCATATGGTAGTAATGATATTGATCCAGTCATAAATGCTAATATCCTCAGAGTTTTAAAGGCCTATGACAATAAGGAAAGTCAAGCCACTAAAAATGCCATCATATTTATAAAAGATGAGCTGAAAAACAATAAATATCACTATGCTGCTACTTACTACCCAAACCGGTACCACATTCCGTATTATGTTTCAAAGGCATATAAAAATGGCGTTGATGATTTAAGAGAAAGCTGCGAATTAATCGAAGCCTTCATTCTTAAAAATTACAAAGAAAATCATCATTGGTCATCAAGAGATATAATTAATGATGGTGACAGTTTACAATCCACTATTTTTGCCGTTAATAGCTTATTAAATATCAAGGGGTTGCAATCTCAAGAATCACAGGAGGCAATCTTATCAGGAATAGATTATATTTTTTCAAAAAGCATTGAAGATGAGCATCAAATATATTGGAAAGGAGGAGTATTTTTCTCGGGCGGAACTGTTGTAAGAGATGTTTTACATTGGAAATCAGATCCAGTAACCACCGCATTCGTACTTGAAGCTTTAATAGACCTACGAGCTCAATTAGAAAGAAAATATCCTAGTTTGATGTCATCTAGGTAGTCGTTAGATCGACAAAAAAATAGCTGTTACAGCAAAATCACAATTTTCCCTCCCGAATACTCGCCTTTTCAATCAATTGCCTTATTTTAGCGAAACAGAAATCAAATATTATGAGCGGGAAAATAATAAGCGGAATACAGCAAATTGGAATAGGCGTTTCAGATGTTCAAGCAGCCTTTAAATGGTATCGACAAAATTTTGGTATGAGCGTACCGGTTTTTGAAGAAGCTGCTGAGGCGGCTTTAATGTTGCCATATACTGGTGGTGAACCTAGAAGTCGACATGCCATTTTAGCCATTAATATGCAAGGCGGTGGTGGATTTGAAATTTGGCAATATACTTCCCGCAAACCTGAAGCACCAAAATTTGAACCACAATTAGGTGACTTGGGCATTAACATCGCCAAATTGAAAAGTAAAAATGTAGAAGCTACTTATGAACTTTTCAATAAAAGAGGTCTTAATGTTCTGGGCGATTTACAGAATGATCCTTACGGAAAACCTACTTTTTTCATAAAAGACCCTTGGGATAATATTTTTCAAATCGTGACTTCTAATTCTTGGTTTCAACAAAGAAAAACAGATTTGCCTGGTGGTCCGAATGGTGCCATTATTGGTGTAACCGACATTGAAAAAGCTCGAACACTTTATTCGGATATTTTAGGTTATGATACCGTTATTTACGAAGAAGAAGGTGTTTTTGATGATTTGAAAGCTGTTCCTGGAGGAGATAAAAAACTGACTAGGATTTTACTTCGCCACAGCAAACCAATGGAAGGCGCTTTTAGTCCGCTTTTAGGGGCTTCTGAAATTGAATTGGTAGTGGCTGAAAATCGTACCCCTAAAAAGATATTTGAAAACAGATTCTGGGGAGATTTGGGCTACATCCACTTATGCTATGATATTAATGGCATGCAAGCCCTAAAAGAAGAATGTGAAGCAAAAGGATTCCCTTTCACAGTAGATTCTGCCAATAGTTTTGATATGGGAGAAGCCGCTGGTCATTTCACCTATATAGAAGATCCAGATGGAGCACTTATTGAATTCGTAGAAACACACAAAGTGCCAATTATGAAAAAAATAGGCTGGTATTTGAATCTTCAGAAAAGAGATCCTAAAAAGCCACTCCCGCGATTTATGCTGAAAGCTATGGGGATGAGTGAGGTGAAGGATTAGCCCAGCCCCCTAACCCCCAAAGGGGGAATGCCAGTATTAAATATGGAAATATTGTTAGGGGCATTGTTGGGTGTTGGATGATTGTCGATCCCTAAATAGCATTGACCGTTTTGGTTAAATTTAATCTCTACTCAAAATGTTCCCTACCCTCTACCCAGTTTTTGATATAGTATTTAAATTCATCCCAAGGCATCTCTTCTTTATCTTCTTGGCTTAATTCATCACTTTCTGCAATTTCATAAAAATCACCCATGAATTCGTTATAAAGTCTCCAGATTTTATTTGGACTTGGGATAGGAGTTTCTTCAATTCTATAAATCCAATTTCTTACTTGTCTTAAAGCTTTTTCTGGCGAATTATCATGATACCCAATGTCATTTCCAGACAAATCAGAAATCGCTCTTTTATATCGATACTTCTCTTTATCTAGAATTAGCAATGATTTAGAATTATGATTCTCAGAACCAAACTTTTTACATCCTATATCCATCCCAAGTTCGAACGGCATATTAAATCTCGCTAATTCATTCTTCTTGGAAGATTCCATTCTCGAAAGATCATGAATACTATATTTTGAAGAACTTAAGAGATTTATAATATTTTCTATTCTTGAATCAGCTGAATTATAGGTTTCGGAAAGCATTGGGTTGAAATCTAGATATGTAATACAAAAGAAAATTGAATTTAAAATCGGTTTGTATTCTTTATCAAAAGGACAGTTTATAAAAATATTTTTATGAAATGACATTTACTTCAATCTAATGTACTTTTTCGACAGTCCCGTCTTTTCTATGTAGAACAATTTTATCACTAATTCCTGAATCTATAAGTTTCCTTGCTTCACGCATTGCATTTACTTTTGAGGTGTACTCCCCCAATACTCTTTCTCCACCTTCCCTAAAAATAACCCAATGTCCTCTTCTTGAAATGACATGAGCTTTTCTACCAGTACTGCCAGCGTGTTTAAACCTATCACCAAGTTGAATTTTTCGTTTACTTTCCATAACTCAAATTTAAAATAAAAACCGAAAATAGAAAACTTAAGTTTCTTTACTCACAAAAACATCCCTGAAACTCACAGGTAAAAACACCCACAATTGGGATGTATAATATTAGACCTGCCAAGTTTCGGAAACCTGACAGGTCCTTTAAGTGCTATCTCGTCAACTTCTTATATTTAATTCTCTTAGGAATAGCATCATCGCCTAATCTTTTCTTACGGTTTTCCTCATAATCAGAGAAGTTTCCTTCAAACCAATAAACTTGAGAATCGCCTTCAAAAGCTAGAATATGCGTACATATTCTATCTAAAAACCATCTATCGTGACTGATGATTACAGCACAGCCCGCAAAATTCTCCAAGCCTTCTTCCAAAGCTCGAAGTGTGTTTACGTCCAAATCATTGGTTGGCTCATCGAGTAAAAGCAAATTCGCTTCTTGCTTTATGGACATAGCCAAATGCACCCTATTTCTTTCTCCACCAGATAGCACGCCTACTTTCTTTTCTTGATCTGCTCCCGCAAAATTAAACTTACTTACATAAGCCCTGGAATTGATTTTGTTATTCCCGAGTTGAATCCATTCATTTCCTCCTGAAATATTTTCCCAAACAGATTTATTGGGATCTAAATTATTATGTTCTTGATCAACATAGGAGATTTTTACCGTCTCCCCTACTTCAAAAGTACCTGCATCTGCTGCTTCTTTTCCGGTAATCAGTTTAAATAAAGTAGTTTTACCAGCTCCGTTCGGTCCGATAATCCCTACAATACCACCTTGTGGCAAAGAGAAGTTCAAATCTTCATATAAAAGTTTATCACCATAAGCCTTAGCAACGCCTTTTGCTTCTATCACTTTACTTCCCAAACGCGGTCCAGGCGGAATAAATAATTCCAATTTCTGTTCTTTGTCTTTCCCTCCTTCATCGAGCATCTTTTCGTATGAACTCAAACGAGCTTTTGATTTAGCTTGACGGGCTTTAGGCGCCATTCTCACCCATTCCAACTCTCGTTGCAAGGTTTTTTGTCTTTTGGATTCAGTTTTCTCTTCTTTAGCTAATCGTTTTTGTTTTTGATCCAACCAACTAGAGTAGTTTCCTTTCCAAGGAATTCCTTCTCCTCTATCCAATTCTAAAATCCAGCCCGCTACATTATCCAAGAAATAACGATCGTGGGTTACGGCAATTACAGTTCCTTTATATTGCTGCAAGTGATGCTCTAACCAATGCACAGATTCTGCATCTAAGTGGTTGGTAGGCTCATCCAAAAGCAATACATCCGGCTCTTGTAACAACAATCGGCATAAAGCCACTCTACGTTTCTCCCCACCTGAAAGATTCTTCACTGGCGAATCAGCGGGCGGTGTACGCAATGCGTCCATTGCTTGCTCAAGCCTACTATCGAGCTCCCAAGCATTAGCATGATCTAATTTTTCCTGAACTTTAGATTGTTGTTCAATCAAATCATTCATCTTATCAGGATTATCCAAAATTTCAGGATCGGCAAATTTTTCATTAATCTCTTCAAATTCTTTTAAAAGATTTACAGTTTCTGCAACCCCTTCTTCCACAACCTCTTTCACCGTTTTATTCGGGTCTAATTCAGGTTCCTGCTCCAGGAGCCCAACTGTATATTCTTTAGAAGCCACTACTTCTCCTTGATAATCCTTATCAATTCCAGCAATAATCTTTAATAAAGAAGATTTACCTGAGCCATTAAGACCTAAAACACCTATTTTTGCCCCATAAAAAAAGGATAGGTAAATATCTTTTAATACCGTTTTCTTGGGAGGATAAATTTTTGAAACCCTCTCCATTGAAAAAATTATTTTTTCGTCACTCATATCAGTTTTTGATTACTTTTTTTCTTTATATATTGATTTTAATATCAAATTAAGTGATATCATCATTAATAACACAACAGCCGTATGGCTATATTGCAAATTAAATTTAATTTTGCACCAAATTTTACAAACACCAAATTAAAATATTTTGACTGATTTACAGCAAGAATTAGCTTTCATTGAAGGCGGAAAAGTAATTTTAAAGGAACAAGAGGGTTTTCCGCAGAGAGAAATCGGAGAAGTGAAGGAGGATGAGGCAACTGCATTGCAGTTTTTTCAGGATCGATTTGAAACACTAAGGGGGAAAATAGATAAGGTTCAGCATCAAATTGAAACAGAAGATAATAAAGGTTCATTTTTGATGAAAGTCATAAACTTGAAAGAATCTCTCTCTTCTTTTGATGGAATAGGCGATTTCGTAGCGCTTAAAGATCGTTTAGAGATGATGGAAAAAATGCTGGAAGATTATATCAGTCAAAATAGAAGACGTAATCTGGATGTGAAAACCACTCTAATTGAAGAAGGTAAAAGTTATGCTGCTAATCCTGATTGGCGAGAAGCAACTGAAAAGCTAAAGGAACTTCGTCAAAGATGGATTAGAGTAGGTGCAGTGGAAGATGACAAAAAGGAAGAAGTCGAACATACTTTTCAAGCAGTTTATGATGAGTTTTATGAAAAGAAAAAAGCTTTTCATGAAGCCAAAAAAGAGATGATGGCTGCGAGGGAAAAACAATATGAAACCCTAATTCAAAAAGCCAAAAAGATACAAAGTGATAAATTGGAAGCCGATGAACTAACCAAAAAGAGCAATGCATTGGTAGAAGAATGGAAATCTTTAGAGAATATTCCTAAAGAGCGATATGCTTTACTCTTAAAAGAATTTAAGAAATATACTCAGGCTGGAAAAAAAGCCGGAAATTCAATCGCTAATAATTCTATAGGAAAAGAAGGCAATGACAAAGAAAAGTTGGCCTTAATGGAAGAATTAAAGGCAGCCCAAAAATTGAATCCTTCTGAGGCAGTTGAAAAAGCAAAATCAATTCAACAGAAATGGAAAAATTCAGGGAAAACATTTAATAAGTCATTGAATGAAGAATATTTCACTTTAAATGATTACATTTTTGAAAAGAGCTTCTTAGAAAATCTATTTGAAAGAAAAGCCAAAAAAGGCATTGAAGAAAAGGATGCTCTTAAATTTAAAATGAATATTTTGAGAGATTTGATTTCTAGAGATCAAAGAGAACTTAATGTTTTTGAAGAAAACTTAGAGAAATTTAATTTAGGGTCTGAGAAGTTGGATAAAATGGTAGGCTTCAAACATGAAAAACAAAAAAGAAAGCTTGCCGTAAAGCAACAAATCATGGAAGAACTCCGTGATTTGAATAAAAATTTAAAATAATTTGAACTTTGTGCAAATTATTTTAGTATGCATGTAAAGTGAAATGCAATTAAAGCTTTGATTTATAATTTTTTATCATACTTTTGCGCATCAAAAAAATACGGTAGAATATGTATTGGACATTAGAATTAGCTTCATACTTAGAAGATGCTCCGTGGCCAGCCACAAAAGACGAATTAATTGATTTTGCAATTCGTTCTGGAGCCCCATTAGAGGTAGTAGAAAACTTACAAGAATTAGAGGATGACGGACAGCCCTATGAAAACATAGAGGAGATATGGCCTGATTATCCATCCAAAGAAGACTTCTTCTTTAACGAAGATGAATATTAGCAAGGTAAGCTCTTAAGCTTACTTTGCCTTTAAAAAAGCTTCTGCAATAATTAAATCCTCTGGGGTTGTGATCTTAATATTTTGATACTCACCTTCAATTAATGTGATTTTATGTCCGAAAGCTTCCACAACTGAAGCATCATCAGTAAATGAGGAATTAAAAGGAGTGTCATAAGCAGATTTTAGCAATTTCACATCAAAAGTCTGTGGAGTTTGGATCATTCTCAAAGAACTCCTATCTATATTTTTGCTATCTCCGTTCTTATTTACCTGTCGAACTGAATCTTTCATTAGAACAGCTGTAACAACAGCTTTGTGCTCTTTAGCCTGTTCAAAAGATTGATTTATGGTTTTAGCAGAAACAAAAGGACGAACTCCATCATGAACCGCTACCCATCCTTGGTCAACATGTTCCAAAGCATTTTTGACAGAGTGAAAGCGTGTTTCTCCACCCGCTACTACTTTATGCTCTATGTAATTGTGATGCCAAATATTCAGCTCATCCCAAAATTGGATTTCTTCTTGTGGCAGTGTTAAAATCAATTCTATGGCAGGATCAGCTGATTGAAAAGCTTGTAAAGTATGAATCAAAATAGGCGTTCCTCCAAGCTTAAGAAATTGCTTGGGCAGACTTTCTCCCATTCTTTTGCCTGTTCCCCCTGCCACTATGATTGCATACTTTTTCATTGAGCTTATCTTTAAAAATTGAGAAATAAAAAAGGGATGATTAACATCCCTAAATTATTCAAAATATTTTTGTTGAATTTATTCTTTCACTAAAAACTCTACTCTTCTATTGATCTCTCTTCCCATCACCTCATCATCATTACTTACAATAGGTCTTTCTTCGCCATAACCCACTGCATTCAATCTTCTTCTATCAATGCCTTTGCCAGTTAAATAGTCCACCACCTTATTGGCACGCTGTTGAGATAGTTTTTTATTAACAGCATCCGAACCTATATTATCTGTATGCCCTGCAATTTCAACATTCACTTGAGAATTAGCTTCTAAAAAACTTACCATTTTGTTCAGTTCTTCATATGATTCTGAAGTAAAGGTTGCTTTACCAAATTCAAAGAATATATTTCTTAAGGTTTTTGAAGTACCCACTTCAGGCTTGCTTAAGCTAAGGGTTTGTCGGATCGTTTGTTCCTCTCCTTTTGAGGCTGGAACTGTAATCTTTTTATTGGCAAAAATATAACCAGATTTTTCTGCTGACAGCATGAAATCTGTTGCCTGATCTCTAATGACCACAAAAGTGTAAATACCGTTTTCTACACTTTCGGAAGGCACCGTAATATTATCTTCTTGGCCTTTTAATCTTACTTTAGCGTCTTCTAAAGTTTGATTACTTTTAGCATCTACAATTCTCACCATAAGTTTTACAGGTGCGCCTGAATCAGTAACTTCATCATCTTGAGATTCAGCTACCTCTACGCTTTCCACTTCCTTTTTAGAATCACTTTCCTCTTCATCTACTGTAGCTTTTTTATTAGCAACTTTTTTATCTGTATTATCTTCGCTACCACCAATTTTCACCTTATAAATATCATTGTAGCCCATTCCTTCTTCACGAACAGTTGCATAATAACCAGTTTTTCCATCTTTGGTCATTACAAAATAAATATCATCGTCAGGAGTATTTAAAGGATAGCCCAAATTTTCAGGATTACTCCATTCATTACTAGCACTGTCATATTCTGACTTAAAAATATCAAATCCCCCCATCCCATTATGAGCAGTAGAACTGAAATACAGTGTTTTACCATCAAACTGAATAAAAGGAGCATCTTCATCACCTTCAGTATTGATTACCTTACCCAAATTTTTAGAAGGTCCCCACTCGCCTTTCTTATTCTTTGTAGAGAAATAAATATCAAACCCACCATTACCACCTGGACGGTTACTTGCAAAAAACAAAGTATTTCCATCAGCTGACTGTGAAACAGATTTTTCATTGTAACCGCTGGAATTAATATTATCACTTAAGCCAATTGGCTCCGACCAAGTATCTTCTGATAAGTTATTAGTATAATAAATATCTCCATTGCCTTCATCACTGTAGATATATAGAGTTTTACCATCAGGAGAGAATCCTAAATTTGAATCGTGAAATTTAGTATTCACAACAGGCCCAATATTTTCTGCAGGCTGCCATTCACCGCCTGATTTTTTAGAAATAAAAATATCTTCGTAGAAAAAATTATCGTCAAATACATTTTCATTTAAATTCCCTTGATCTGGTCCCCTTCTAGAAGTGAAAATCATTACGGTTTCATCTGCATTAACTACAGGTGCGTAATCCCACAGTTCAGAATTGATTGCAGTACCAACATTAGTAACAGAGTAGTTAACGGGATCTTCCATTAATCTCTTTCCAGTATTACACTCCTCAATTCTTCTTTCTACTTCCGACATTGGTGTTTTATCAGCACCACTGTAACCTGTATTATTCTCTAATTTCTGTTTATATTTTTTATAGTATTCAATTGCATTGTCAAATTCATAACCATAATGGTAGCCTTGTCCAATTTTATAAAGCATATCAAATTTATAATCGGAATCTAATTGATAAGCACGTAATAAATATTGAGTCGCTTTTGCTTTATCCGTAATTTGCAAATAAGTAACTCCAGCTTGATAATTAGCTTCAACATTGTTTGGGTCGGCTTCAGCAGCTAGCTTGTACATATCCACTGCTTGGGTAAGAGCTTTTGTTTCCTTGAGAATCTCTTCAGCAGTTTCCAAATATGTTAGTGCCATTTCTTCAGGGCTAGGTTGTTGAGCCCTTACTTGAAAACCAAATAAAACAGAAATTAGAAAGACAGCAAAGAATCTAAATTTATATATCATCGTATTCTTTAATTCGGTAAATTATAGCGAGTTAGGTCGCTTCACTCAAATAATCACTTAAATTAAACTACTTTTTATGTTATATCAAAAAAAGTAAGCAAAACTTCCTGTTTTTATTCAATATTTCATGAGATGAAGTGATAAATATAAAAATGTTGCGCCATTTTTATCAAAATTCAACTTTTTTTATCACAATAAATATATGCTTTTTATAAATCTTTTTTTGCCAAAAGCTTACATAAACTAGAAAAATCACCTAAAACTAATAATTCTTTAGCAAACTTAAGTTCCTAAGCCGTATAAAGCCTTTATATTTGCAGCATGAAGCGAATTAAAAATGCAGAATTTATCATAAGTAATACGGACTACAGAAAAAGTCCAGAAACTAAATTACCCGAATATGCATTTATCGGTCGTTCCAATGTAGGCAAGTCGTCCTTGATCAATATGCTATCGGATAGAAAAAGCCTGGCCAAAACATCATCCCGACCAGGGAAAACACAGCTTATCAATCATTTTTTAATGGATGAAAAATGGTATTTAGTGGATTTACCAGGCTATGGTTTTGCTAAAGTGAGCAAAAAGACTAATGAAGGTTGGGGTAAAATGATCAGTGATTATTTACTGAATAGAGAAAATCTTGTCTGCATTTTCGTTTTGATAGATTCCAGACTGCCTCCACAAAAAGCAGATGTCGAATTTTTGGATTTTATAGGCAAAAACGGATTACCGCTTTCTCTTATCTTCACAAAGGCTGATAAGCAATCCAAGAACAAAACACAGCAAAATATAGCCGTTTTCAAAAAGAAAATGTTAAGTACTTGGGAAGATTTCCCCCCTTATTTTGTCAGTTCTGCTGAAAAACAGACTGGAAAGGAAGAGATTTTAGGCATCATCGATCAAATGAATACTGCTTGGGAAGAGCAGAAGTAGATTGGAATACCCGTTAAAAGTGGTCTGCCTTATTTTCCGCTTTCCATTTTATGTGCTAGTGCGAGCTTCTTAGCTCGTACTTATAAAATTTTGCTTCTAGCACGAGCTAAGAAGCTCGCGCTAGCCTTTCGAAATGATTTTAGTGTAAGATGAGCGGAAGTAACTTACTTCATAGCTTCTTCCACCATTTTTTTGGAGCCTGCATAAAAAGGAACTCTTTGGTGCAAAGATTCAGGCTGAATATCCAAAATCCTGTTTTTTCCATCTGTTGCCAATCCTCCTGCTTGTTCGCAAATCATGGCCAAGGCGTTGCATTCGTAATTCAAACGCAATTTTCCATTTGGCGATTTTTCGGTTGAAGGATAAATGTAAATACCGCCTTTCATTAAATTTCTGTGGAAATCAGCTACAAGAGAGCCGATATAACGAGCGGTATACTTTTTATCCTTACAGCTTTCAATATATTGCTGCACTTTAGGCTCGAAACTTCTATAGCTGCCCTCGTTAATTGAATAAATCATTCCGTCATCAGGAATTCTCATATCGGCATGCGATAAGAAGAACTCTCCTAAGGAAGGATCGTATGTGAAGCCATTTACACCACGACCGGTAGTATAAACCAGCATAGTGGAAGATCCATAAAGCAAATATCCTGCTGCCACTTGTTCAGAGCCTTTTTGCAAAACATCTTCATCTGTGACTTTACTGCCCACAGGCGACACTCTTCTAAAAATAGAAAAAATGGTTCCTATAGAAACATTGACATCAATATTGGAAGAACCATCCAATGGGTCCATAGATACAATATATCTTCCATCTTTATTATTCAAATCTAAGATTTCATCATCCTCTTCTGAAACTATTGCGCAAACTTCTCCACCATTTTTTAAAGCTCTAATAAATCTGATATTTGCAATAACATCCAACTTCTGCTGCTCCTCTCCCTGAATATTTTCAGTTCCGTAAGCACCTCCGATGTTCAACAATCCGGCTCGATTTACTTCCCTGTTAATAATTTTTCCTGCCAAGGCAATATCTCTTAGCAATTGAGAAAGTTCCCCAGAAGCAAAGGCAAAATCATTTTGTTTCTTTTTGATAAATCGGTCTAAGGTGATGCCTACAGAAGTGGCTAATTTAGTTTGCATGGAATATTTATTTGTATTGATGCTAAATTATGAAAAAATTGCAGCTTATTTTGCCATTCATTACAAAAAGGAACAAATGCAGGTATTTAAATTTGGTGGGGCATCTATAAAAGATGCAGAAGCAGTCCGGAATATGTCGGAAATCCTGAAAAGATTCCCCGATGAAAAAATAATCATAGTGGTTTCTGCTATGGGAAAAACTACCAACGCATTAGAAGAAATATTGCATTTGAGACTAGATAAGTTATCAATTGACACTGCCAGTCAGAATCTATTTCAATATCACGCTGACATTGTTTCTAAATTATTTGAGGGAAATAATGCCGAGCCCCTTCAGCTATTAGAAGGAATTTTTGAAGAATTAAAAACAAAACTATCTGTTGTAGATAAATCAAGATATGATGAATCTTATGACAGCATCATTTCTTTTGGTGAAATGATTTCTTCCCGCATATTATTAGAATTTTTAAGAAAAGAAGAATTTTCTATTTCAAAAGTTGATGCAAAAAATTGTATCAGAACTGATGAAAGCTTTAGAGATGCTTTGGTAGATTGGGATGAAACCAAAAAATCGATAAGTAAAATAATCGAAACTGAATTTACTCAGCATCAATTCCTGATAACGCAAGGATTTCTTGGCGGAACTAAAAATGGGAAAATTACCACTTTAGGAAGAGAGGGATCAGATTTTAGTGCAGCTATTTTTGCATTTTGCACTGATGCTAAAGCAGTCACTATTTGGAAGGATGTTCCAGGAATATTAAACGGTGATCCAAAAAAAATTAAGGATGCGGTTCTGTATCAAGAGTTGTCTTACCAAGAGGCAGCTGAGATGACGTATTATGGTGCGTCTGTCATTCATCCCAAGACTATTAAGCCACTTGCCAATGCCGGCATTCCAATGCATGTTCGCTCCTTTAGCTCGCCTGAAAAAGGAGGTACAATTATTCATGATTGTAAAATCGTTCATGAAATACCTTGCATTATTATTAAGGAAAAGCAAAGCCTTATTACTTTCAAATTGACAGATTTTACTTTTATTACTGAGGCTTTATTTGGTAAAATATTTGAAGCATTAAATAAGCATCATATTAAAATCAATATGATGCAAAACACAGCCATCTCCTTTTCTATTTGTGTAAATGATGATTTACACAGATTAGATCAATTGATAAATGAATTGAAAGGTGATTTTTCAATCCTCTATAACCAAGGTTTGGAATTGATTACTATAAAAAATTGCAATGATAGTCTGATAGAACGCATGCGAGCAGATAAGGAAATTTACATGGAACAAAGAACGCGCAAAAACTATCAAGTTGTGAAAGGTTGTTGAAATACCCTCATCCTTAATCCTATTAAAGGAGTAAATATTTCTTGGCATAAGGTTTAAGACTCTCGAACCCGTTCGGTGGTACACCAACCATTTAAACCTATCAGTATTCAATAAAAGTATAAACAAGATAAAGTAGAAATAAAAACCATTCCTAAAATGTTACGTATTTAAAAATAATTACTATAATTGTAACATATTTTAATATTAGTAACATTTTAGCAAATGACAAAAAGTCAAAAAGCGATATTAGCCAGTGCCAAGGCTTTGTTTTGGAAATATGGTTTGAAAAAGGTTACAGTGGAGGAAATTTGCGAAAATGCTGGAGTGAGTAAAATGACTTTCTACAGACGTTTTGTAAATAAAGAGCATGCTGCAGAGGAAATTTTGGAAGAAATTCTAGAAGATAATTTGAGGAGGTATTCGGCTATAATGGACGAAGAAAGACCTTTTCCTGAAAAAATTAATGCGATTTTGCGTCTCAAACATCAAGAAGCAAAGAAAATGAGCAAGGACTTCATTGATGAAATTTTAACGGAAGATGGCTCAGCATTGAGTGAGCTCATTCAAAGATATACCCTCAAATCCTACAAAGTGATGATAGCCGATTTTGAAAAGGCGAAAAAAGAAGGTTGGGTAAGAAAAGATTTAAAGCCCGAATTTCTCATGGATATGCTAGGGGTGATCAGAACTAAAATGCAAGATGAAAATTTCTTAAAAATGTTCGAAAGCATGGATGAAGCCATAATGGAATTAAGCAACTTCTTCTTTTATGGAATTTTTGTCAAAAGATGACCTATGAAACTTCTCATTATCATATTGTTGATTTTCTCCCCTTCTCTTTTAAAAAGTCAAGTTTATTGGGATGGTCAAGTGTCTGCATTTGGTAATTATAGTCCCGATAATCAATATTACTTATTTGCTGGAGGTCGCTATATTCCTGAAATCAACTACACCCATTCCTTAGATTCCGGTAAAAGTTTTGATGTTTTGGCTTCCGCTGATATTAGTGGTTCTATTCTTTCTGACCCATTTAATGATAATCAAATAGATGGTAATTTAGCTCCTTACAGATTGTGGGCGCGCTACGCTGGGCAAAATTTTCAAGTGAGAGCAGGCTTGCAAAAACTTGATTTTGGAGTGGCGACTTTGCTCCGACCCTTGCAATGGTTCAATCAAATTGACCCCCGTGATCCGCTGGCTTTGACCAATGGAGTTTACGGCATAATGGGAAATTACTATTTTCAAAATAATGCCAATATTTGGATTTGGGGTTTATATGGAAATAGCAAAAGAAGAGGATTTGATGCCATAGAGACAAATGATAAAATTCCTGAATTCGGTGGGCGAGTTCAATTTCCACTATTTACTGGTGAAATTGGTTTTACTTATCACCACAGAAAAGCAGATGCTAGTGAATTCTTCAATGAAAATGTGTTCAATAGCATAGCTGAAAACAGATGGGCAGTAGATATCAAGCTAGATTGGGTGGTCGGATTATGGATGGAAGCAACATACATCCATAAAGCAGAAAATATTGGATTTTTAACCAATCAAAATCTGATAAATTTTGGAACGGATTATACTTTTGGGTTGGGAAATGGGCTTACTGTTATAAGCGAACATCTTTTATTCGGAAACAGTGAGGATTACTTTTCTGATAACTATGCCAATATCACGGCTACAAGTTTAAATTACCCATTAGGTTTTTTTGACAGCTTGAGTGCCTTGACTTACTACAGCTGGGAAACCGAAAGCACTACCTTTTTTCTCAATTATCAACATGAGTTCAAAAGAATTATCGGCTATTTAATGGGGTATTATAATCCATCCGAATTTCAAGGAATTCAACAAAACGAATTAGTCAACAACTTTTCAGGACCGGGAGTACGCATTATGCTGGTCTTTAATCATTAAATATATTGCTTATGGAACCTATCATCAAACTTGAAAATGTGACCAAAAAATTTCCCGAAGGAGAAGGGGAATTTGTTGCCTTGAAAAATATCAGTCTCAATTTTGAGAAAGGTGAATTTTCAGGTATAGTCGGGCCTAGCGGATCTGGAAAAACCACTTTGCTCAATATCATTGGTTCTTTGGACAAGCCGAGTAGCGGAAATGCCTGGGTGATGGATAAAAACGTAGCAGATCTGAGCCATAAAGAATCTGCTCAGCTAAGGAATCTGCATTTAGGCTTTATATTCCAGGTGTATAATTTATTGCCTGTCTATACGGTTTATGAAAATGTAGAATTTGCTTTGCTCTTGCAAAACAAAAGCAAGGAAGAGAGAAGAAAAGCAGTTATGCAAGCTTTGGAATGGGTCGGTTTGGAAAATATTCCCAATAAAAAACCATCCAAACTTTCAGGTGGAGAAGGGCAAAGAGTAGCCATTGCTAGAGCTATGGTGAAAGAACCTAAAATTGTACTGGCAGATGAACCAACAGCCAATTTGGATGCAACCAATGCGCATGCGATTATCCAAACCATGAAAAAGCTGAATGAAGAATTGGGAACAACTTTTTTATTCTCCACTCATGATGAAAAAGTAATGCAATATCTGAATCGCATCATCCATTTAAAAGGAGGAGAAGTCGAAAAAGATGAGATCATAACAGCACAAAATCAGCAATCATGAAGCTAGCATTTCAATTGGCCTATCGAAATTTAGTGGGTGCTGGATTACGCACTTGGCTGAATGTTGGGATTTTAGCTTTCACTTTCATTGTCATTATATTTTTTAATGGCTATTTAGATGGCTGGAATCTGCAAGCACAAAGGGAAAGCATCAAATGGGAATATGGAAATGGTCAGCTTCGTCATCAAGATTACGATCCATTAGATCCATTTACTTTAACGGATGCACATGGAAAATTGGAATCAGGAAATAGCCAAAATCTATCTCCGATTTTAATTCGCCAAGCCTCTTTATATCCAGAGGGAAGAATGATTTCTGTTTTGATGAAAGGCATAGATGCCAATCAGGAAACATTGAGTATTCCAACTGAAGCATTTCAAAAAACAGATGCTGAAATTCCTGCAATAATCGGTAATCGAATGGCTAATTCAAATAAGCTGAAAGTTGGAGACCAAGTTTTACTGCGATGGCGAGATAAAAATGGAACTTTTGATGCATCAGAAATCACCATTACAAATATTTTTGAAACAGATGTGGCAGGTGTTGATGTAGGTCAAATCTGGATCCCAATTGAAAAACTATGGGAGATGACCGAATTAAATGGGCATGCCACATTTTTTATAGCCAATGATGATTATCAACACGAAAAGCTAGAAGGCTGGAAATTCTTTTCAAAAGAAGAGCTTTTAAATCAACTAAAGGAAATAATTGAAATGAAAAGTGCCAGTAGTTCTATTTTGTATCTGCTGTTACTGGGCATTGCTCTTTTGGCAATTTTTGATACACAAGTTTTGTCCATTTTCAGAAGACAAAAGGAAATTGGTACTTACATAGCCTTGGGTATGACCCGCTGGCAGGTGGTGAAATTATTTACCATAGAAGGAAGCATGTATAGCTTAATGGCAAGTGTATTGGGAATCATAATCGGTGGTCCTATTTTCTTTTATTTTGCAAATAATGGAATCGGTTTGCCCGAATATGTCACCCAAGAAGACATGGGGATCACCATTGCACAGCGTATTTATCCTGCTTTTAGTATTGGTCTTCTTTTGGGTACGCTTGCACTGGTTGTGGTTTCTGCCACCATAGTGAGTTTTTTGCCTTCCAGAAAGATCGCAAAAATGGATCCTGTTGATGCTTTAAAAGGAAAAGTCCAATGATACAGTTTATTTTAAAAGGAATATTGAGAGATAAAAATCGTAGCCTTTTGCCCATTATTATTGTGGCACTTGGAGTTACCTTAACGGTATTTTTGAGCGGTTATTTAGCAGGGGTTTTTCAAGATATCATCCATCAAAATGCAAGATTTGAAACGGGGCATGTGAAAATCATGAGCCGTGCTTTTGCAGAAAATAAAGAACAAATGCCGATAGATTTGGCATTGCTGGAGGTGGATGAATTGCAAGTAAGTCTAACAAAGTCTTATCCTGAAGTGGAATGGGTAAAACGGATAAAATTTGGTGGGCTTTTGGATATAGCGGATGAAAAAGGCAATACTAAAGGTCAGGGACCCGCTAGCGTAATGGCGATTTCTCTTTTTACTAAGAATAGCCAAGAAGCCCAAAGGTTAAATATTGAACAAGCTCTAAAATCAGGAAAAATTCCAAGCAAGCAGGGGGAGATTTTAATTGCTCATGATTTTTCTGAAAAACTTGAGGTTGCTATAGGGGATGAAATAACCTATGTGGGTTCCACTATGTATGGAAGTATGACATTTCAAAATTTCATTGTTTCGGGCACAGTGCATTTTGGAACGGCTGGTTTCGACAGAGGAGCCGTAGTAATGGATATTTCTGATGCTCAGACTTTATTGGATATGGAAAATGGCGCTACCGAAATCCTAGGTTATTTTGAAAGTGGGCAATATGATAGTGAAAAAGCTTTTGAAATCACGAATGAGTTTAACCAAAAATATGCCTCTTCAGATGATGAATTTGCTCCTGAAATTTTCAGTTTGGAACAGCAAAATAATTTGGGTGATATGCTAGCTTATAGTAATTACATGTCACAGTTTATCGTGATTATTTTAATATTCGCCATGTCGGTGGTTTTATGGAATACTGGATTGCTTGGCGGACTTAGACGCTATAAAGAATATGGAATCAGATTGGCTCTGGGGGAATCTAAAGGAAGTATTTACAGAAAATCAATTATTGAAGCTATTTTGATTGGGGCTATAGGTTCTACTATAGGCACTTTATTAGGGTTACTGGCTACTTTTTATATGCAGGAAGTGGGATTGGATATTAGTGAAATGATGTCTCAAAGCAGTATGCTAATGCTATCCACTTTAAGGGCTAAAATGATCCCAAGCCAGTTTTATATTGGCTTTATCCCAGGCGTTTGCGCCATGGTATTAGGCAATATGCTTTCAGGATTGGGGATTTATAAAAGGCAAACTGCAAACTTATTTAAAGAATTAGAAGTATGAGAAATTACATAAAAATATGGGTGCTGGCATTGGTAATCCCATTCAACTTAACAGGACAAAATCAATTCACGGCTGAGGAAATTCTACAGAAGGTAGATGAGAACATGAGTTCCAATTCCACTATAACGGAATCTAAAATGGTGATACATGGTCGAAGAAATACTAGGGAAGTGGTCTCCAAAGGCTATGCGGAAGGAAATGAAAAAGCTTTCACAGAATATTTAGCTCCAGAGCGAGAAAAAGGCACTAAAATGCTTAAGCTGGATGATAAACTATGGATTTTCAACCCTTCCACAGATAGAACCATTCAGCTTTCAGGACACATGCTGAGGCAATCAGTTATGGGCTCAGATTTATCTTATGAAGATTTAATGGAAGATCGTGCACTTACTGATATCTATGATGCTAAAATAACAGGTGAGGAAACTATAGATGACAGAAAATGCTGGGTTTTGGAGTTAAATGCCACGGTACAAGATGCCAGTTATCAAAAGCGAAAAACCTGCGTTGATCAAGAAAGGTTTGTTCCTTTAAAGGAAGAGTTATATGCCAAAAGCGGACAACTCTTAAAGCAAATCACTATGAAAAATGTAGAGAAAATCGATGGTAGATGGTACCCTAAAAATGTGAATTATAAAGATATGCTGAAATCAGGAGAAGGAACTGATTTTATGGTTTTAGACATTCAGTTTAACCCTGAAATTCCAGATTATATTTTTAATAAGGCTTCTTTGAAGAGGTGATTATTAATACTTTAGAATAACCGAAAGCTTTCATAAGCGTTATTATTTTAGTAAATTAATAATTAGATTTGCTTAAAATTTAGCTTTCATTATGTCTAAAGTATTTGAAAATACACTTTCTGAAAAATCAAGTAAACAAGATGAGTGGTTTGAATCCTTGATTAACACCATTAGGGCTGATCAGTTGCAGTTACAAACGAGGACAGCTGATGAAGAGAAAACTAGAATGTACAATAATTTTATTGAAGGAAGACATTCTGAAATATTCTCAGAAATGAGGAATTTAAGTTCTCAGTTTTTCATTGAGGAATTAATAAAAGAGTTCATTTCTGAATTAAATGAAAGAAAAGTAAATACAAATCAATTAGCTTTTGATTTAAGCGATGCCAAAGTTTTGGTTTGGGCTGAGATAGATGACTTTGATGAAAAATCAGAAGATGGAATTATCTTGGCTGAGGCTAAAACCAATTCTAAATTTGCTAAATATGGCTTTCATATTTCCTCAACAATAATTGAAAAAGAGGATAATCTATCAGTACCTCCCCACTATTCATCCGTTAAAAAATAATTGGCATCATTCGAGGAACATATCAAACAAGCTAAAAGTAATTTACACTTTCTAGAAAAGGTTAATAATCAAATAAATTCAAATTGGGATTGGCAGGTTACCATTAGTTTTTATGTTGCTGTACACTTCATAAACGCACACATAGCCTCAAAATCTGATCAACATTACCGTTCTCATGAATTAGTTAATGGAGCAATAAACCCATATAATCAAACATCCATTACTAAACTTTCAGAGGAATTATATACTTCTTATATAAAACTCCAAAACCTATCACGCAGAGCCCGTTATTTATGTCATGATAACCCTAAGAATCGAGATTCAAATGCCTTTCTTACATATGAAAAGCATTTCTCAAAATCAATTACACATTTAGATAAGCTGATAGATTTTATTTCTGATGAATATAAAACCCAGATTAATACAGTAAATTTAAAATCGATTGAACTTCAAAATAAGTCGCTTTCAAATTTTAAAATGGCTTAATCTATTCAACACCTAATCTTATCCACCCTTCTTCCATGTCTTCCACCTTCAAATTCAGTAGTTAAGAAGGTTTTGACAATAGATTGCGCTTTATCATAATCAATAAAACGAGCTGGAATACAAATGACATTAGCATTATTGTGCTGCCTTGTTAGTGCAGCTAATTCTTCTTCCCATGCAATACCTGCTCTTATTCCTCGATGTTTATTGGCGGTCATGGCAACTCCATTGGCGCTTCCACAAAGCAATATTCCTAATTCATATTCTTCTTTTTCTACTGCTTCTGCTAAAGGATGTACATGATCAGGATAATCAACAGAGGCATCCGAATGCGGACCAAAATCTTTTACCTCATGTCCTTCTTTTTCAAGAAATTCAACTAATTGCTTTTTGTATTCAAATCCGGCATGATCGCCACCTATTGCTACTTTCATTTTGTATGTTTTAATTTCTAAATATTTGCTAAAGACCTCTCAGGTTTTTACTTAATCTTTTTATCAATCTTTCTCCCAAAATCTATCTGATTTACTTTCTTCATAATGTTCTGTCAGGATTTTTTGATCTGTTTCATCCAATATGAGATCTCTTCTTTCCATCACTTTTTCAGCTACTTCAAACGCTTTCTTCAATTGGAAAGTAGTAAAACCAGCTGGGCCACCCCAAGCAAATGAAGGAATAAAATTTCTAGGAAATCCTCCTCCAAATATATTGGCACATACTCCCACTACGGTACCCGTGTTGAACATAGTATTAATTCCGGATTTTGAATGATCTCCCATCATCAGTCCACAAAACTGTAAGCCTGTATCAGCGAATCCGCCTTTGGCATAATCCCAAAGCTTTACGTTTGCATAATTATTCTTTAGATTGGAAGTATTAGTGTCCGCACCTAGATTACACCATTCGCCCACTACCGAGTTCCCGATAAAACCATCATGCCCTTTGCTAGAATAACCAAAGAAAACAGAATTGCTTACTTCTCCTCCCACTTTGCAGAATGGGCCAATGGTAGAATCACCTTTAATTTTGGCACCCATATTCACATGTGCATGATCCAACAAAGCAAATGGTCCTTTGATAATAGCCCCTTCATGAATTTGGGCATTCTTGCCAATATAAATTGGGCCATTTTCAGCATTCAAAATGGCTGCCTTGATTGATGCCCCTTCTTCAATAAAAATATTTTTCTCACCATAAACTGATGTGTGTGGATCATTCACATGCTGAGAATTTCTTCCTGAAGTGATCAATTCAAAATCATTTTTGATCTCAGCCGCATTTTTTTGAAAAATGTGCCAGTTACGACTAATCATGGTAATTTCTCCATCATATTCTGCCGCTTCTTCCAGTTTTTGCTGAGGATCAAAAAAACCGATTTCTTCGGCTGTCACAGCAGCAGAAATCAAAACCCCCTCTTTTTTTAAGCTAGCACCTAATTGTATAGCTTTTACTAATTCAGGATTTGGACAAACTGAGCTATTGATTAAAATATTTTGAGCTTCCGTTTTAGTGGGATATTTCTCTCTTAAAGTTGGAACTGTAATATGAGATAAGGAAGCTTTTAAATAATGCTCCCACTTTTCTCTTATGGTTAAAATCCCAACTCTAATCTCAGCAATTGGTCGGGTAAAAGTAAAGGGCTTTAATTGATTTCTAAAGTCGGCTTGTTCTATCAGCAAAAAGTTCATGTGGTAAATTTACAAGCTTCATTTTATAAATCTGAAATTCTATGAATGAATTTCTAAAGAATTGGAAACATATTATTCATACTTTGTGATATTACACTATAATCTAACAGCTTTAGCTCTTACTTTGTGTTCTCCGTGAAATTCTTCGAGATACTTGGTGGTTAAAATAAAAAAAACCTCTCCGAATTTGAAATCGAAGAGGTTTTGAACTCTTTTGAAAGAAATATAACTTATTTCTTCTTGTATTTTTGGTTGAACTTCTCCACACGACCTGCAGTATCCAAGAAAATTTTCTTTCCTGTATAAAACGGGTGAGAAGCTGAACTAACTTCTATTTTAATTACTGGATATTCTTTACCATCTTCCATTTTGATGGTTTCACCTGAGGACATTGTAGACCTCGTTAAGAATTTCACATCTGCTTGAGTATCCCAGAAAACAACTTCTTTGTATTCCGGATGCGTATCTTTTTTCATAACTAATTAATTAAATTATTGATTTCCAACCAATTCTTTTAAAAGGAATGCAAAAATAAGGGAAGCATTTGTTCTTTCCAAACCTTCCTTTGTTTATCCACTCTAATATTTTGGTTATCTTGCAGCTTTAATTTATTCTTTATGAGATTATTACTAACTATTGCGCTCTTTTTCTCTGGATTAATTGCTTACTCCCAAGCAGTAAATGCACCACTAAATCGTGACTATTATCACCTTTTAGAGCGCTTAGAAATCAATAGCGGGATATTCTCCAACAGTTTTCACGCTTCTATGAAGCCTTTTAATCGTAAAGAAATTGCTCAGTTTTTAGATAGTCTTGAAACAGATAATTTTAACAGACGGGATAAATTTAATTATAACTATTTGAAAAATGATAGCTGGGAATGGGCTGATAGTGCTAATTACAAAAACAGCAAAGGTATTCTTGGGCATATTTACAAAACTAAACCCGATTTTCTAAATGTTCACAATGAAGAGTTTGATTTACACGTAAATCCTGTTGTAGGTCTTTCTCTTGGACAAGAAAGTATCAGTGATAACAGATTATATATCAATACTCGTGGATTGGAAGTAAGAGGCTTAATAAACAATAAGCTAGGTTTTTACACCTTTGTTGGAGAAAACCAAATCGTATTCCCCAATCATGTTAATACTTATATTAGTGACTTTAGTGCCGTTCCCAATGAAGGTTTCTGGAAACCTTATGGAGACAATAATGAAGGAGTAGATTTCTTCACTGCCCGTGGATACATTTCCTTTCAAGCCACTAAAAATATCAATTTACAATTTGGTCATGATCGCTTTTTTATTGGAAATGGTGAGCGTTCATTGATTTTGAGCGATTTTGCACCTGGATACCTTTTCTTAAAAGCTGAAACCAATATCTGGAAATTTAATTATACCAATCTATTTGGCTTACAAACTGCTGATGTGGTGCTTAGAGGAAATCAACTATCTGGAACTCAATATCAGTATCCTAGAAAGTTCATGTCTTTACATCACCTTAGTTATAATATTACGGATAATATCAATATAGGGATTTTTGAAGCTATTATGTCGGGAGATTCTACAGTAGCGCAAAATCCAATTGACCCAGTTTATTTCAATCCAATAATTTTTTACCGTGCCTTGGAACAACAAGATGGAAGCTCAGGCAATGCATTAGTGGGAATGGATTTTAGAGCACTTTTCTTGAAAAGGTTTAGCCTTTATGGTCAATTAGTATTGGATGAGTTTTTAATTGATAATTTACGTCAAGGGGGCTGGTGGGCAAATAAATGGGCCGTTCAAGCTGGGTTGAAGTATATTAATGCATTTGAAATTCCGAATTTAGATTTGCAGGCTGAGTACAATGTGGCTAGACCATTTATGTATGCACATGATTCTAATTTCACAAATTATGCGAATTATAAGCAACCACTCGCTCATCCATTAGGAGCAAATTTTGAAGAATGGATTGCTACATTGCGTTATCAAATTACTCCGAAAATACATTTTAAAGCGCAGGCAGTAATGGCTGAGTTTGGAACGGATACTACGGCTAATGCTCATTTTGGAGGAGATATTTTTAAAACTAACAATAGCCGTTATAATCATATAAATCCTGATACAGGAAGCAGATGGCAATTTGGTCATACTATTGGTCAAGGAGAAAGCAACACCTTAAGATTTGTGAAATTGAGTTTAAGCTTTATGCCATATCATAATATTTTTATTGATCTAAACTACAGCATCCGAAATCAAGTGAGTGAATTTGATACTAATAATTCGGAGAATAGTTTCTATGGCGCTTCAATCAGAGCAAATATTCCAAAAAGGGAAAATTTGTTTTAAATAAACTCGTTCTGCTTTCCATAATTTAACTTGTAAATTGCAGCCTATTTTAATCATAAAAAAAGCTTTAGTACTCCACTGATTAGTGAGATACTAATTTGTAGTAGAATAACCCATAGTTCGCTTTCATTATTTGAATGGCTATGAAAAAATTAATAGATATAAATGAAAACTTATTTTAGGATACTTTCATATGCAAAACCATTAGGCTGGTTAGCACCTCAATATTTGGTTTATGCAATATTTCAAGCGGTATTCAGTGTAGTTACATTGGGTATTTTGACACCAGTGTTAAATGTGCTGTTTAAAGTTAAAGAGGAAGAAAGCAAAATACCTGAGACCCTACCTGATTTCAATTTAAGTATTCAATATTTTACAGATGTATTTGACTACTATTTCCTGGCTATAGTCCAGGAAGATCGTTTTGCAGCACTTCAGTTTGTGTGTGTGATCTTAATTATCAGTATTTTCTTTTCAAACTTATTTAAATATCTATTGGCAGTTATTTCTGCAATAGTGAAAGCTAATGTGATTTCGAATCTTAGAAATTCACTTTATCATAGATTAGTAAATATGCATATTGGTTTTTATACAGAGGAGCGAAAAGGAAATATCATGTCAAAAGTAATGGCAGATGTTCAGGAGGTAGAAGCTACTGTGGTAAATAGTTTGAAGGCGCTAATCAAAGAGCCGTTTATGCTGATTGGGTATTTTATTGCCCTATTTTTTATATCTGCTAGACTCACCCTAATAACATTGATTATCTTACCTGTTTCGGGTTTTATCATTTCTTACATTGCTATTTCATTAAAAAAGAAGGCAAGGCAAAGCCAAGAAACAATAGGTAGAATATCAGACATTTTGGATGAAACTCTTAGCGGAATGCGTATCATAAAAGCTTTTAATGCTATTAATTTTTCAAAGAATCGTTTCCAAAAGGAAGTTAAAAATTATGCTGAATTCAATATTAGTATGCAAAAACGACAGGCCTTGGCAAGTCCTACGTCTGAATTTTTAGGAGTATTTGTCGTGGTGGGAGTGTTGCTAATAGGGGGTGGAATGATTTTAGAAGGTGAATCAGAATTAGATGCAGCTAACTTTATAGCCTTCATTGCTATTTATTCTCAGCTCTTGGTGCCTGCAAAGGCACTTTCTACTGCCTTTAGTAATGTGCAAAGAGGCTTGGCTTCTGCTGAAAGGATATTCGGAATAATAGATTTAGAGCCTGCTATAAAAGATAAAAGCACCGCTAAAAAATTAGAAGAATTTAAAAGTGCATTAAGCTTTAAGAATGTATCCTTTGCATATGGTGAGGAAAAAGTCTTGAAAAATATCAACATCAATATTCATAAAGGAGAAACCGTTGCCTTGGTAGGCCCTTCGGGAGGAGGTAAATCAACCATGGCAGATTTAATTCCTCGATTTTATGATCCGGTTGATGGTGAAGTGCAAATTGACGGAGTTTCATTGAAAGACCTAACTGTTGAAAGTATCAGAGCAAAAATGGGAATTGTTAGTCAGGAATCTATTTTATTCAATGATACCATTTTCAATAATATTGCTTTTGGGAAACCTGAATGTACATTAGAAGAAGTAATGCAAGCAGCTAAAGTAGCCAATGCTCATGAATTTATTTCTCAGATGGAAGGTGAATATGATGCCAAGATTGGAGAAAGAGGAACTAAACTTTCAGGAGGACAAAGGCAACGAATTAGCATTGCAAGGGCTATTTTGAAAAACCCTGATATTTTGATTTTGGATGAAGCCACCTCCGCATTAGATTCAGAATCGGAAAAATTGGTGCAAGATGCTTTAACTAATTTGATGAAAAATAGAACTTCAATAGTAATTGCCCACAGATTAAGCACCATTCAAGAAGCAGATAAAATTTGTGTGATGCAGGAGGGTGAAATAATAGAGGAAGGGAAACATGATGTTTTGATGGCTAAGGGTGGTGTTTATAAAAAGTTAATTGATATTCAATCCGTCTCTTAAGATAAATTTAATACAAATGTAATTTGTTAATAGTGCAATCTAACACCTTTAGTTGTTAAATAATTTCTATATTTGTTTATATTCATGATCAAAACCATCACAACATCATTTTTATGAAGACTTTTAAAACTATAGTTTTTGTGGCGCTTCTCATTTTTCATATTGCCACAGTTGTTATTATATCGATTGGAAAAAACGATCTCAACTTTTTATTTGATTTATTCAAGCAAATGGATCTTGTTCAATACAGCTCTATTGCTGGGCTTATTTTATTTCTGGTGGTAGTTTTTCTTTTTAAGCAAGAAGAAAAGGCGAAAACTAAATTGATTGAAAAACACGAGCAGGAAATCAACCAATTTAAAGCTAGACTTTACGATAAGAAGGAATCTGAAGGAAGTTCTAATAAGCCAACTTTTGAGTCTGCAAGTGAAAAAGGAGAAAGCCCTAAAAAAGAAGTCTCAGATCAAGATTCAACCAAAACTGACGATACCAATCCCCAATCCTAAAATAGTTAAATGATTAGCCTTATTAAAAATGAATTGAATTCAGCTCAAAAGACGCTGGATGATTTTTTAAACCAACCCGAACAGTTAGCAAATATAGAAACTGCTGTAGAAATTATGGTCGATTCCTTCAAGCAGGAAGGAAAAGTAATGAGTTGTGGAAATGGTGGTTCTCATTGTGATGCCATGCATTTTGCAGAAGAATTAAGTGGCAGATTTAGGGAAGCTCGTCCGGCAATAGCCGCAATGGCACTTTCCGACATTAGTCACACCACATGTGTGGGTAATGATTACGGATTCGATTTTATTTTCAGTAGAGCAGTGGAAGCCTTAGGCAGAAAAGGTGATGTTTTACTCGCCATTAGCACCAGCGGAAATTCAAAAAATATTTTAGAAGCCTGTAGTGCAGCCAAATCCAAAGGAATGAAAATCATTGCGCTTACGGGCAAAGATGGGGGCAAATTAGCTAAGGAATGTGATGTGGAAATCCGAGTTCCACATGACGGATATGCCGACAGAATTCAAGAAATTCACATTAAAATTATCCATATTTTTATTTTACTGATTGAAAAAAGATTAGGTTATGCTAGCTAAATCTTATGGAAGCTCAGTTTACGGAGTAGATGCCAATGTCATTACCATTGAGGTGAACGTGAGCATAGGGGCTAGGTTCCACATGGTAGGTTTGCCCGATAATGCTATTAAAGAAAGTGAACATCGCATCGATGCGGCTATCAAATACAGTGGTTATAGAATGCCCCGCCAAAAGATAGTGGTCAATTTAGCTCCTGCCGATGTCAAAAAAGAAGGCTCCGCTTATGATCTCCCAATTGCCTTAGGAATTTTAAAAGGTTCGGAACAAATTTTTACTGAGGAATTGGGGAATTATATGATTATGGGTGAATTAGCACTGGATGGCACACTTCGTCCCATAAAAGGTGTTTTGCCCATTGCCATAGAAGCAAGAAAGCATGGTTTCAAAGGCTTTATTCTTCCAAAAGAAAATGCAGCAGAAGCTGCTATCGTTAATAATTTAGATGTAATTGGTGTTGAGAATTTAAACGAAGCCATTGGGGTTTTGGAAGGCACTTCTGACATTAAGCCTGTAGAAATGGATACTCGTGATATCTTTTTCACCAATATCAACGATTATGACGCTGATTTTGCAGATGTGCAAGGCCAGGAAAATATAAAAAGAGCCTTGGAGATTGCTGCAGCTGGTGGACATAATGTGATTATGGTGGGCCCTCCCGGAGCTGGTAAAACCATGTTAGCCAAAAGGTTCCCTTCAATTTTACCTCCATTAAGCTTAACCGAAGCTTTAGAAACTACAAAAATTCATTCTGTAGCAGGTAAATTAGGGCCAAATTCATCCTTGATTGCAACTCGTCCATATAGAGCGCCTCATCACACAATTTCTGATGTTGCTTTAGTAGGCGGTGGTGGAATTCCACAGCCTGGTGAAATATCCTTAGCCAATAATGGCGTTTTGTTTTTGGATGAACTTCCAGATATCAATTCCATTAATAAACGATAATCCTATCTTTAAATGATAATTAACAACTATAAACGATAACTTAATTTTTGATAGACGAATTAGAAAAAGGCACTTGGATTATCACTAATCAATCTGAATTATATATTTCAGAAGAAAGGATTTATGTTCAAATAACTTTGTTCGAGGTTAGAGATTTTTTACCGCAATATGATACTAGGTATGTTGACTTCAGTGACGAAGGAGCAAGATGCATTACGAAGGATATATTGATTGATAGTCGACACAAGTTTAAGAAAGGTACCTTCATCAAAGATAATAGTGAAGTTACAAAAATCAACTCCTATATGCCCGCAAATGGACGCATCACAATTCCAAAATACAGACACTTAATTGGTGAATACAGGCACTTATCGAGTGTTAAAATATCAACATTAGGGGAAATATCGAAAACTATAAGTTGGAAAATGTTTTCAAAAGATACATTCCATTGTGAAGTTGGTATTATCAAAGCATATCTAAATTATGGTAGATATTCAAATAAAGAAGTTCGTTTAATTCTAAATGGGTTAGATATTTTTAATAATTTTTTCAAAGGTTCTAAAAAGTTCACTTATGCTTGCCTGAATCAAACCTTCCCTGATTATTGGAATAACCAATTTTGTAATCCTTATATGTCCTTTTGTACTAATGATTACAATGATTCCAAATTAAAGTCTGTTTATGTAAGATTGAGAAAGCACATGGAAGATACGGATGCCAAAGAGGTTTCCATGATCATCCATGATCAGCGTGTCACCAAGTATTTGGAAAGACTAAATAGGTATATTGGTTTGAAAAAAGGTAAATTTTCTCTTCCTCCCTATTTTTTATTTTCCAATAAGAAAGTTGATATAGATGTCACAGCTAGGGTTAACGGTTGGATTATTCCTTCGGACAATGGACCAGATTATTACTTGCCTGCAGATTTTTACCTTGATTGTTATGACCCACCATTTGATGAAGTTATTTTTTCAAGAGACAATGATGGTAGAACTGGTAAAATAAAAAAAGCCATAGTAAAAAGGGGTAAAAAGAAAATTGTTCCTTTCCTAGATGACAAAGGGAAGAATGAAAAAGACGATAATTCATCAGATGATCAGGATGAAATAGATATTAAAGACCTTACAGATGAAGAGTACAATATGTTTCTTCCTCAAGTAGAGAATTTAGTACAGGACCAGTTTTCTATAATGGATTCGATTAAAGCCACCAAGGAAGAAAAACACTCTTCAACCAGTTATGAAACTGACTACCAGTTTATCCCTATCCCGTATGAAAAAGGCAGGTTCAGTTTCAATGCTTGGTATGGAGGGCTCAATAAAGGTAATGTAGCTTCAATCAAAAATGATTTTCAGTCTGATTACAATTTCAATGACCTAATTGAGGGGCTGAAAGAAATCACACAATCAAATAACGGATCACTAAGGTATTATGATTTGACATATTCTGTGTTTAAAAGTATTTTTATAAAAACTAGGGTCACTATACCAAAAGGAAAGTCTGTTGATGAAATACCTAATGAATATTTCATTTCCAGATGGCATAAGAAATATAAGCAAGGGCGCCTAGCGATTATTGCTGAAATAGAGTTACACAATGAAAAGATCATTTTAATAGATTTTGAGCCTAAACAGGAGAAAAACACAGTCATTACTATATTGAAGTTCCGTAATTCAGAAGAAATTGAAATGAGAAAAGCAATTAATTTAATATTCACAGACCTAACAAAATCTAGACTCGTAAGTCATGAATTGAATACTCACTTTAGATCATTTGATGAGGATATTAAGAATTTTGAGTTTATGATTCATAAAACTGATGATAATCACAATTACTTCTTAAGAAAAATAGAGAAATTAGTTGATACGGAAGAGTTCTCTAACGCATTAGTTTACAAAGATAATGAAAATGAAAAAGCTTAGATTTAGAGGTTTGGCAATTGGAAAGAGCGAGTTTGAACAGAAGTATAACCTGATATTAACCGATATTGAATGGCAATCAATTGTTAGCAAAGCTGAACGGGATTGGGAAGAGGATATAGAACAGATAAGATACCTAGCTGAGAAATACACTCGAAATGCCTTGATCAACGTAGGATATAAATTAGAACTAGTAAATGGTAAACTTTCTTACATTAAGAGTAAAGATTAGTTGTTAAGGTTCAAGCTTTAAAGTCTTTTTGGCTATTTCCTTGTTCTCATAAGAAGAAGTTTCATAAAGTCATTTCTTGACATTGTCTAATAGCTGATCGACTTTCGGTACTTTTTTATAAACTCCATTTTATTTTTTGACCTTACAGGGTCTTTGCTCTAAATATACGTCAGAATTACTTTAAGGATTAGGTAGGGTATTGTCAAAAGAACTCTTGTAGATTACAAATCCAATATATAGAATTAAAATAATATGAAATATTAATTATCCTTTAGCGACCATTTTTCAAACAAAAAGTTAGATGAAATTAATGAAAAGTGGTAATTCAACTTTTCATTTAACACCAAAAGAAATTGGGCAGCTAATGGGTATCTTTAAAAATAGGCAACAATTGGGGTTATTTTATAATTATATTAATAAGGCACTAAGCAGTACCAAGGTGATATATATAGGAGATCTTACTATGTAAAAGTCAAGGAAAAATATTGCCTCGAAATATTTTTTATTATATATTTAAGAAATAATTGAATATTTAAAAGCAAATATTCATTAAGTTCTGAAAGTTATTAAAAATGTGTTTGATTCGAATTGAATATGTCATTTTTATTTCTGAATGAGATTTTTAATGCCATGCTTGTGATGAAAAATACAGATAATTATAATTTATTTCTATCCAATTAATTTATTGTAATTAATTCATCAACCAAAAAAACCTTTATGTCAAAACTCAGTTTTATTATCCCTGATCTTCGATCAATTGAAATTAAATCCTACAATTTATTTAATAGCAACTGGAAATACGAAATTAAGAATGGTCTTAATCTATTTTTAGGTGTTAACGCCATAGGTAAAACAACAACAATGAAGTTAATTATTTTTGGCTTTGTTGGAGAGTATATAGATATATCTGAAGGGGAAATTAATTCAAACTATTTTTTAGAAAGAATGGAAGAGAGTAATGAGTCATCCCCCCCCACTATAATTTTAAACTTCTTTTTGGGGGATCAAGAAATATTACTTTACCGTGACATAAGTACAGCCAGTATCTATAAACTATTTATTAATGGTGAACCTTTTGCCAGTGACGATCTGGATGAAATTTACGAAGGTATAATTGAAGAGTATGGAAATATCCAGGAAAAGAATGATTTAACATATTTACTTCAATATTTGCTTATAAGGGAAGAGGAAGACAATTATTTGTTATGGGATCAACACAGCCAGTCTAAAGTCTTTAGAATTATTGGAGGAGATTATGGTTTAGATCTTAGATATCAACAATTGGTAAATGTGGAACTTCAAAAAGCTGATAGTGCATATAAAAGAAAAACAGATGAAATTAAACCAGTTAAAGAACGAATAAAAGCTTTAAAAAATTCAAAAGAAGATTATTTATCAAAAGCTGGTGACAACATTGTTGATGACCTGAAGTCCGAAATAAGTTTATTGGAAAAAGATATTGATAATGCCGAGAAAGAATATAAAAATGCAATTGAAATTTACAACGCTCTTACTTATAAGTTAGAAATTAGTGAGAATGAGTTCAATGAAATTAAATTTCAGCATTCAGAAAAGAAGAACGAATATCAAACTTTATCTCAAGATTTTTATAAGGACTCATTCAACCCTAAAGAATTTAGATATGATATTATTAAAGACACCTTAAAACACAATGAGACCTGCATAATATGTAATACAAACCTTGGACATAATAAGGCGAAAGAAGTATTGGAGCTAACAAATAATTATCAATGTCCATTATGTACTTCAGAGGTTTATACTCAAACTAAATCAAACACTCCAGAAGATATTCAAAGACTTAATGATTTAACTATTGATATAGATAAACTGTCAGAATTACTGAAGAGTTATGAAGTTAATATAGCGAATATTAGAAAGGAAGTTTCAGAAAATAGCTTGTCGTTATTAGAATTAAAAAATAAGATTAATGAGCTCAAATTCACACTTAGCTATAAACAAAAATTCTTGAGTCAAAATCAAAACGCTGATTCAGAAACCTATACAGAATTTGACATAATGATCAGAGGTTATCAAGAAGAAGAAGATAAACTCAGTAAAGAATCGGCATTTTTGTTAGCTAAGAAAAAAGAAAAGGTTAAGGAAGCGGAGTTACTCAATAAAGAAATAAATGATCAGATAGATTCATTCAAGAATATTTTAGAAGAAATATTTATCAACTATTCATCTATTTATTTTAAAAAAACAGATGCAGATTTAGTATTAAGAGGTGATAAAAATCCTAAAGGACTAGAAATTCCACTTTCCTATTTTATACCCCGATTAAAAGGTAAGGAGAGGTATTACAGAACTAAAGTAAGTACCTCAGAAGCAAATATTCTTGAATATATTTTCAGAATTTCCATATTACAAACCTATCAAAGAACCACTAAAAATAACCCAACCATAATTTTAGAAACTTCTGAAGGATCATTCGATATTGACAAAACTATTAGGTTAGCTAAAACAATAAAAAAATTCAGTAATCAGAATTTTCCTGTTACAATAGTAGCTAATTTGAGTAAAGAAGATTTTATTGAAGAAATACTAGATTCAAACCCTAGCACTAGAAAAAAACAAACATTCCAAATTTTAAACTATACCAACTTAGATGACGAAGCTTCCATAACAATAAACAAAAAACTTAAATCATTAAATTTAGTGGATTGATACTTCAGGGTAAAAATATTGCAGACTTTAAAAGCGCTTCTGAGATTTTATTTTCATTTGATGCAGTTGCAAGATATGGATCACAGTATCCTATAAGCAGGCTAGCTATTCAAAAAATTCTCTATTTGAGTAGGGTATTGTCACCTATCAAAAATATAGCAGTACAAATTGCTAATTATATAGCCCATTACCAAGGTCCTTGGAATCCCAATCTACAAGGTGTTTTAGATCACTTAGTTGGTACTAATTATATAGAAGTAGTATCTTTTGAACGTGAGAAGAAGAATAAAGCTTTAGCCTATTATCGCATTACCGAAAAGGGAAGGCTTTCGGTACAAAATTTAAAAAGGTTGAATACAGAAGAAGAGAAAAGTTGGTGGCTCTCCTCTATTGTTAGACTTATCATTACCAATATTGATTTGATAGAAAATTCGCGTTTTGAAGACTTGGATAAGGTGAGGGACATAGTATATGCTGACCCGACATTTGATGAACATTTAAGAAAATATGGAAAGAATAAAGGCAATATTTTTAATTCCTCATCAAAAACATTTTCCCTGATTGAATATTCAAAAGAACTATATATAAGTAGGGACTTACTTGAACCTAATAGCACAAGCAGAAAAATATCAGAATTATTATTGATAGGATTCTTTGATTTTTTAACTGAAAAAGCAATCGCTGAGAATGATAAAACCAGATCATGAAAGAATTAGAATTTATAGAAAACATATAAATTCTATTCATTTGAAAATTTTTAAAGAATCAGACCCAAAAGAGTTTGATCCAATTTCATTTAATGATTTTTTTAAAAAGCTATGTATATTCATGGGCTCTGGTAATTTTAACCCAAATTGGACTGATGAACCCATTCTATTACTTTTAAAAAAGGAGGAATCTGAACACCCATTTCTTGTTCACGAGGAATTTAAAAAATTATATGAAGACGATGTTTTCAATAGTACAAATATTTTTATTGTGAATTATGCTGGTAGTATTTGTTTAAAGGAGGGCAGTTATGATGATTATATAGATGCAGATATTATTAAATTCGCTGAAATTTGCAAAAAGGAAAATTGCATTGGGTTTGAGCTCGTTGGAAAATCCATTAAAATTTACACTCCCAAAAAAGGCTTGATAGAGATAATCCCTAATGTCAATTCACTATCTAAAAGTTCCAAAATAAATGCCTCAAGTGAACACATCTCTAATTATCAATCCTTGATTGATAGACATTATATTGAGGACATCCACCGAGAAAAAACAATCAAATATTGGGAGCCCGGAAGAACTGTTGGTAGTCATATCTTAAAGAAGGCACCGGAAGACATCTTCACAATTGCATTATACGGCTTTTTAAGATCTAATACCGTTCTGACAGAAGTCAATATTGAGCACAAGATTGAAGGAGGTAGAGATGTAATAGACATTTATGCAAAAGCGGAGGAATCAGACATCTCATATTTATTTGAGGTAAAATGGCTAGGAAAGAGCATTAGTAATGTAGAGTATAAAGATTTGAGGGCTAATATTGGTTTAAAACAGATAGATGAATATGTTAAAGGATCAGCTAATAAAACAGTTGGGGTTTTATTATTATATGATGCTAGGAAGAAGAAGGACGAAATCTGGTTTATACCGAAGCTTCGAAATCAGTTAGACCAAAATGTTAGACCGCCAATTTCAATCCCTTTGCAGGATTCAACTGCTTCAAAGATTGCTGAAAGTGAGGTAAAGAAGCTTTTCTAAGAGTTATTGAAAACGATTACGCTTTCTCTAAGCTTCTGTTGGGTTTTTGTTTGATGTGCACTTGGATTAAGATATCTGGCAATCCTAATTTCCTCTACAGTAAACCCATTTTGTTCTATTATTTCAGCCAAAATCTCATCTACCTTTATTTCGTGATTGAAGTATGATGAATTGGCAACATTCACATATCCTTTAGAGCCATCCTTCATTTTTCTGGAAAGCCACATAAAGACATATCCTAAATCTCTGAAATATCCATTGATCATGTTGACAATTTCAGGATTCCAAAAATCTGCTTCATTTTCTAATATTGAACCAATAACTCGATTCAATTCAGGAACATGGGGAGCAAGTATTTTACCATGTTTAATTTGCACATGTGAAATCAAGGTTTTTTCTCTTAGAGACCTCACGTCTTCATGGCTCTTTACCAAGTCCAACATCCATAACTCCAATCTGTAAATATCAGTATAATCTCTGGAATTTAGATAAGGTGGTGAGGTAATAAGCAAGTCAACAGAGTTATCTGGCAACATATGCAAGCCTGATCTACAGTCTAAATTGTAAATTCTATTGAGGTTTTGAATTCCTATGGAGTTTCTATTTTGTTCTACCCCATTAATATCGGCAGCTATTATATTCTCAAGTTTAGAAAGGAATATTTCCTGAACTTCTTTTCTGGAAACATGCCTTTCTTTCCAGTTCTTTTTGTAAGAAACACATTTTCCATTTCTATATACATTACTTACTTGTAGTAGAATTGAAGCTAATGCTACATTAAATACATTTCGATATATAATATCGTCTATTGACCTTATTGCAAGTTTTATATCTAGTAAACCATCCATCGTAGCTTTATCAAAAAGCCACTTCTTAAGTTTATTATTTTCAACAAATGTTGACGAATTTGGAGGAGAAAGAATTGGATCGTTACCACATAATGAATTTAGCTTTTTCTTTAGGCTTAGTAAATTTTTTTCGAATTCTATTGCTTTATAATCATTTTGTAACTTCGTGGTAGCTATAAAGTACATAAAAGGACTTACCTCAAAAGAATAGCAAGGTATTTCTAAAGATTGTAAATGTAGAGGAGTCGTTCCACTACCTACAAATGGATCTAATGCACATTGAGGCTCATAATCCAATTCATTAATTATGCTTTGTATAAATTCTCTTGAATAGCCTTCAACAAAGGGGTACCATCTATGAAGTGGTTCCAGTTTGTTCTTTTCAAACTTCATTATGGCGGAATATAATTCAGTATAATCCTTTAATTCAAAGTAAGAATTGGTGTTGCTCTCTATTTGTTGCATTAATTTAATTTATTAAGGCTTTTAATCCGCCAAAGTTAATAGATTTATACATATCGACTGTATCATAAATGATGTTGTCTAGTAATATATCATACAATCTTTAATCCAACATTTTTTATTAAACCCCAATTGGCAAGTTTTTTAATAGTTAAGTAGTTTTCAATGGAATCAAAAGGCATCTCAAGGATTTAATTTAGATTTATTTTAATCTGATGGCCAATAATTGAATACAATGGATCGGAATTTTATATACCGTTTCAAAAACACAATTTACAGTATAATTTTTGCAAAATATTACTGAAGAACTTTAATCCCTATGAAAAGAGTAGTTAAATATCTCCAGATTTCAATTAGATATGGGTAAACTGATAAATTGTAATTTATTATTCAGTTACTTTACCCAGTAAATAACCTAAAAGAACAATACCACCTATAACAATAGATGCACCTAAGATATCTTCTTTATTTCTACCTGCTTTATAATCTTTGAATTGTTTAGGTGTGATAGAATTATTTTGATATAATAATTCCATATATTCATCTGTTTCAGATTTTGTTGCCTGGGCAGACTTTACTTTTTGGCTAAGGAAATGGAGCCTGTGGTAGTTTATATTACTCATTTCTTATCTGTTTTGTTTTTCAAAATTTCGAAAAGATCAGGCAGATGATTAAGAACTTGTTTTTGGAATTGGTCAATTATTTGTTGTTGGTTTTCATCTTTTCCTTTAAGTCGCTCAATCTCAAGTTCTAATCCTTTGATATCATCTTTTAACTTTTCTTTGGTTAACTGTATTTTGTCACTCAAGTTGTGTTTAGTTGTCAAGAATGTTGCAATCCCTGTCAGTAGTATTATTCCAACATAAATGATGTCTCTTATACTTAGTGGGTCCATATAATCTTAAAATTTCTGCGTTTAAACTGGTTGTCTGAATTTTTTCTTAACAAAAGGTCTTTCAATCAACTTTTAGACTCAAATGTACTCTTATTACTAAATTATAATTATTAAAGCAACCTATTAATTTTAATAGCATTTATTTTTGAAATAGTTACAAAAATATAATCAATAAAGCCATAATGATTTGTTTAGGTTATACTATATCAACTTATATAATTTTGGATTTAACTTATAGACCCTTTGAAGCAGGCATTTGGCACTTTGGGAGTCTCACTGCTGTCTTACTGCATATAACCACCTACTGAAGTGGATATGTTATTCATCATCTTCATCTAAAAGCTGATATGTTTTAGGATCCCCGTCAAAGTCAGGGTTTCTTAAAAGAAAATTATGTGCATTATTAACGATTTTGAAAGGCGTCAGTCCAATCAATAGTTTCTTTTTCCCATATTCATTAAAATCTACTTCAAACCATCCATTACCTTTTGTGGTAGTATATATCTTTCTTATTGTCCCTGTACCAAACTTCCGATGATTAATCATTAACCCCTCCATCAGATCACTAGAAGTGTAATTTTTAGGGTATTCTTCATTTTTTGATTTACGTATACTTTCCTTGATTTCATCAACTGTTTCAGGAGTGGCGTGCATCAATTCCAAAAACTTCGGAAAGTTGATTATCTGCATTGATTTACCATTCGTAAACCTTCTAAACTCATCAAATAATTCATATTTAGGATACAACCCTTTTTTATCTTGTTTGTAGAACCAATCATTTTTTTGGTCATTACTTACAAGAATTAAGTTGGAGTCATTATCTTTAGCAATTTCTAAAGATGTTTGCCATACAATAAGGTCTCCTATACCGTCATCAAGTTTGCCACTATCCTTATAACCGGGGGCAATATTATGTTTTATTCTAAACTTGAGGTCTTCCACGAGGTCTTCTTCGCTCTTTTGGACTTCTTTGATTGTTTCTGGAGTAAATATTTCTTTATATGCCTTGCTAACATTGTCATTCCAGTTCCAGCTTAATATATCGGACTCCACTTGCTCTAGTAATTTTCTTGAAGCTTTTATTAGTTCAGTTATATTATTATAATTTTTAAGCAATTCCTGATATGAAGAATTATTCTGTAATAGTGGATATTCTTCCGTTTTGAAATGACCTGAATTAAGGTTGTCTTTTGTTTGCCTTATTTTCAAAAATAAGTTACCAAGTCGCTTCGCTCTATTATTTGCAAATTCCCTTACAACCCTTGCTGGAAGAAAGATTCTTTTATCAGTTTTAAGTTTTAGAAATATATTTTTTATTTCGTCAAGATTTTTATCACTTGTGTCAAAAGGAACAAATAAAACATTAGTATCAAAAACAAACACACAGTCCCTAGAAAGTTCATCCAGTGCTTTATACTCGAATCCAAATACTTTTTCAGGATCAGGTAAAATTTTGTCAAGGTAAAAAATATCTTTGTCGCTCATAATATCTATTTGTATTTTGACTAATGATTTATAACACATTTTAAATCATTGTATTTATTTTCATTACTCCTTTCGGTTTCCGAGTTCCCTCATTAGTTTGCTATATTAGGGGAACTGCTATATGTAGAATTACCTACAAAAATTGACTAATTACATAATAATTTGTCAATATACCATTTACAGTCTTAAGCAATTTAGTGGTTTATTAGTTGTTTTAAAAGTATTTTGGCCTACATGTGTATAAATATCTGTGGGTTTAGTTGAATTAATTTAAAAGTATGAATTTGTAAGAGATTAGGTTTTTTCATAGTTTATAGACTTAAAAATATTCTCTAATTATATTAGGTGTTAATGGGTGAATTAATTCTAACACTTCATTAGGATTTTCACTTTTATCCTCAAATTTTTCTTGCTTGATTAGGGTATTATATTCTGGATATTCAGTCGAAAATATTATATATTTCATTATCATTTCCTGAGTAATATCACTGGTTACCCCTGATATGGCAAATTCTTGACTTTTCATGGCATACAAATTAATAATACGTTTTATCTGACGTGGATTCAGAGGGAGATAATTTTCTTTGTGGAAATTGATAATGTATGGTTCAAGTTGACCTTTTTCTTTCTCCACAGTTTTTTCAAGTTTAATACTCGCTAATCTCTTTGTCTCGCTTGATGTACCTGTTGCACCACTAATTTCTCTAAGTTTATCAGAAGTATTAGCTTCTTCGATATCTTCCTCCCTATATTTAGGTTGATCTATTTTTATTGAGCTATTTAGATTATTCTCTACACCCAAAGTAGTATTTAGAAACTTTTGCATCTGTTCCTTATTTAATTTGGGTACGTCAACCATCAGTTGAAACGTCTTTTGCAGGAATTGATTTCCGATGGTTTGGCCATCAGCCGTTATAGATTCAAAATCTTCGTATTTCTTGTCAAAACAATTGACTAGCCATTGACCATCGGCTGCCATTACATATAAAACTTTTGAACCTTTAAAAAGTGTTTGAACCCCTTCCAACAATTTTATGGTAGGATCCACTTCGCATCTATCTAGATCATCAATGAAAATGGCCACCTTTTTATGCTTCACGACACTTTCAAAACGCTTTTTATAAACTTCCAAAGGATCACCAGCATTCTCAATTTGTAATTCATGAAGTGCCTGTTTTTTAAAAAGGTGTTTTACGATACCTTGGACTGCTAAAAATGCAGAAATGATTAACCCCAATAAACTTGTTAAATATGAAAGCGTATCTGGTTCCCCTAACCAATTATTTACAAAACCAATAATGAAGATTATGGCTAATACTAGGGCAACTTTATACTTGATTGCATTTTGGCTGATATTTTTCCAATACCAATGTGACCTGCTTCTATAATCATTATTGCTAGAGGTAGCTTCTATTGGAACAGTCTCACTTACTTTATTTACCAAAATCCACCATGGGTTATCAAACCTCTGATTTTTCCATGCATTATATTCGATTACATTCCAATTGTCATCTTTGGTGAGAAACTCTTTCAAATAATATAACATAGATGATTTACCACTTCCCCATGGACCATTTATGAGAAGTGTGAAAGAATCAAGCTGTTTTGTGTCGGCCCAAAAATTCTTGATTTTTTCATGTATGACTTCCATCAGCGCCTTTCTATTTAGCAGGTCTTCTTCGGCTATTCCATCAGTGATTATATCTGAGTCATGTTTAAATTTATCTGAATTTATATGGTTTTCTAAAATATCAATTCCCTCTTCTTCTTGCTCCTCTTTATCTGATTTTCCTTTAAAACTTTTATCCCAGATTTGCCTAATTGCTTTGGAATAAAGTATTTTGGTATATAGAGGTTGTCTATTGTCCGAATTTTGAAATTTCAAATCATCATAAAAATGGAAGAATGTGTTTAATACTTCTTCAAAATTATCTGGTTCATACTCTAGTTGTAAAAAATTTTGGAAGATTAACTTTCTGTGGCTTTTTGAGAGGATATTTGACTTCTTGTAAGGAGACTCGTAAAATTTTATAGCATTCAACACATTTGGGGAATTTATTTTTGAGAAGTCTCCGCTTTTTTTGAATTCGATAAAACCAATGATCCATATAGGTTGCCTAACATGACTTTTTGCCACAACCCTTTTATCCGGATATTTATTCAATTCATTTTTATTCCATGCGTGATAGTCTGAATATGCCACCAACTCAGCAGCTTTTTTTAACATTTCTGAATCAGGAGAAGATCCAATTGAATTTAAAAAGTCACCAAATGTTTTATTAGTCTTCTTTGAATAAAATTGCTTGACTTTTTCTATTGCCGCATCATAGAAAGGAAGGTTTATACTTTGTCCCTTTTGATCCTTAAATATAGGAGAAGTGTTGCTTTTAACTTCCATATTCATAAACTCTTGATATACATCAATCGCTTTATCATAATAAAACCCTTTTGAGTTTAATAAATTATAGATATCATCATTTTTTAAAATGTTTAATATTTGTTTTTTATATTCTTCAGATATTTTTAATAGATGATCTTCCATAATTTAAGTATTATAATTTTTGAAATTAGATCGAGTCCACTGTTAAAGTCGCCTAATCCATTTTTTTTAGTTCGCCATCTACATATTACCAATCAATAATCTACCGTGTTCAGTGAACTGTACTCTTATATGGTCATCAAATGAGCCATCTTTTTCCAATTCATCTTTGTTAAGGCCTTTCCATTCATCATTACAAGGATTATCGTCTAGGTCTGCAATGAACTTGCCTACATCCGTTCTGTACATATTTTCCGTGGGTACCCCAGCATATTTATTAAAATTTAATGCAGTAGTCTTATGTGGGTGATTATGACTATTGCCTGCCGAAAAGATTACGTATTCTGGGTTTACTGCTTGTATGAATTCAGGACAACTGGAATTTCGTGCACCATGATGACCTGCAACAATTAACCTTGATTCAAGATGCTGACGAACTGAATCAAGCATAAATTTTTCCGTTGCAATGCAAGGCATTTCACATTCACATTCATTCTTAGGGCATTCTTCTAGTCCAGCCGCATCTCCAGTAAGCAAGATTGAATTTTCTTTATATTGAAGCTTTAAAACTATGCTGGCTGCATTTCTCAAAGTGGAAGAACTATTGTCCAAGCCTTCTGTAAATGCCTTATCTTTCAAACCAAAACCAGATAAAAACCTTAGGGTTAATTCGCCTTCCTGAAAAATAATGGAACCAGGAATAATAGGATTTGAGGCTAAGTCAATATATTTACTATTTGACTCTGATTCTAGTGATTTGCGAGCTTTTTCCATATTATCACTCAAGCCGCCTGGCCTAAAGGTAGTTATGAGTGAAGTGTTTACCTGATAATTGTCAACTACTTTTTGAATTGAGCCCCAATGGTCGGCATCAGTATGACTTGCTATCAAATAAGTTATAGTATCTGGATTTGGGTATATACTTGTCAAATAATTATAAAGATGGCTATAAGCGCCACCATCATATATAATGTATTTATCTTCTGGAGATTTAATGATAATTCCCAGTCCTGCCCCAACATCTACTATATGTATATCAACACCTTTAATTTTTTGATAAAAAGATGGTAAATCTGATTTTATTCTTTTTACTAAAGAACGGTATATGTATCCAATATTTTGAGTGCCTACTAAGCGGACTTTATAGTAAGCATTAACTTGTTTACCATTGTTAAGAAGTTCAAGCATTTCACCTTCATAAACATTTACTCCAATAACCCAATCGGAACTTGATTGGGGCGCAACTTTAAGCCCTATGTTTTTGTGGGCAATAAGATAGTCAGAAAAAGAGCTGTAAGTAACTCCAATTGTCAATATTAAGATAATGAATCCTTTCATAATCTTATTTTTTTTATTTGGTTGAATGCATACGGCACTACTCCAATGCCCAAAGCCAATAATACATTTGTGAAGTCTGATAAATCCATATCCATAGCACAATCAATACAATAAATGTGAATATAAAAATAGAAAGAGGTAATGCAGGCACCTAGTGAAAGTGCCATGATACCAGATAAAAATAGTATCAATCTGCTTGCACTTCGTTTAGAAGATGGAGTTTTATCATTGTAAGCAGTTTCAGTATGACTTTCTTTCTGCTCTTGTTCTATTTTTTGCTGATGGACGACCACTTCGGTTTCAGCCAATAGATCTGACAATTTTACTTTCTGTTTGGTAAGAATAAAGTGAATTATTAACACTATAATTATATATAATGCTAAAGGAGCTATAATTATACTTATACCGAGCCATTCTGGGATTGATTGCATTTTATTATGAGTTTTTGATGGTTTTCTGGAGCTTAAGTTTATATTTAGTCAAAGAAATGGCTAAATAGTCTTTAATTTCAACCATTAATCAGTTCAATTTTTTCAAATTTGTGATCAATGCCATTTTCAATAATTATATTAGTTTTCAAGCCTATTACCCGCTTTACATTTCTGCCTTTTACAGGTAATTTATAAGAGATTGCAGGTTCTTTAGAGTTTAGATATCCATTTATTATTCTCTGCGCCCTGTTATCCTTTAAAAAGAATGGATGTTTAAAATCATCAAGAAAAGGTCTGTTTTCAAAAGCCAATGTTGTAAACTGATCATGATAATGGCATGAACTCACGTTAGGGACTACGCCATCACCCTCATTGATTCTTAATGAAATATCAAGGTCAAAATAGTTTTCAGGGTTGTTGTCAATTGGATCCTTTTCAATGACTATGTTTGAGAGCGTGGTATCTTCGGTTTTAACCAATACAAGTATGCGGTTTTTCTCTTCTTGCGTTAAGTTATTATTCCATTTTTCAAGTTTTTCTTTTGCGGTTTTCGCATGCTTTAAATTCTCTTTGAATTTTTTTATGGAATCCTCTTCTTGAGGATTTGTAGTAAATGTGAGGTTTTTTTGCCAATTTTTAATATTCCAAATATCAACTGGCTTATAGCTGTTTGAATCGATCGCACAATAATTATAGGAAGGCAACAATTCAAACAAGGAAGGCAGACTTCTGGCCATTCTTCTAATTTCATCGCGGTTAAAAAAGAACCCTTCTCCAACAGTAAGGGCTGAAATAGCATCTGGTGCCCCTTTGAAGGGTGGGTTGGCAAAAATTATTTTGTCGATTTTATCCATTCCATGTTCAAGTATATAAAACCTTAAAGGCATATTCCCCATACTGTGGGTCACAAAATCAAATTTAGTTATTGGGTTTCCATTTTTTATTTTTTTGCTTTTAAGTATTATATAATCCATGAATTCTTTTAATCTTACCGCATTTTCTTGATTTGGAAGTCGCCAATCATACTGAAAAATAAATTTATGTCCTTTTTCATAATCTAGGCGGTTCCAAAATTCATTGTATGCTAAGCCTTCTAGTTTCAAGGGTTTAGCTATAGTGGTAAAGTCCTCTTCAAAATATGGGATGTTTCCTTTTTGTAGCAATGTTAGTTCTAGCCTTTCAAAATCACTAAAATTATATCGAATGTCTTGCCATAAAATATCATTATCAAAGGAGTTGGCATCATAAAGTTTTGTGCCTTTTATTCCGGGGATTAGAATTACAGCTTTGCTCATGGTTGTTATTTATTAATTATATGGATTGATTAAGAGGATGATTTTTTAAGATCATCAATTTTAGAGCTAATTAAAATGAATTTCTTAAGGCGGTAGAATACTGTTGTGGGGGAGTTTCCAAAGGGGAAGTCGGTTGAAATATAAATCTTTCATGAAATAATAGTGAATCCTTAGGTTTAATTTATGAATAATCTTTTTATTATGCAAGTAATTTACGACACAAAAGGCTGTATAACAGGAATATATTGATCTTTATATTTTTTATGATTTGGATAATCATAGTTAAATGCAATAAGAATCAAACGATAAAATCTAAAATAAATATAAACTGAGGGTTATTTGCTCTCTAAAGCAGCAAAAAATTTAGAGTACTTTACATCTAATTTATCTAGTATTAGTAGCAAAGTTTTAACAGATGGGCTTCTCTGTCCTCTTTCAATTTTGCCAATATAGTCTTCATGCAAATCCAAAATAGAAGCCAAGTGCTCTTGGGTATAGCCTTTTTGTTTTCTTGACTGTGCCAGTTGTTCTCCTATTTTTATATCAATATCCACTTTGTAAAAGTAGATTGAAAAGAAAATCCAGAACACAGACTATTTGTGCGGATTTAAAGATTTATGCTTATATTTAGACTTAAATAGACCTGTTTCTGAAATGAGTCACTTAAGAAGAGTAAGGGTGAAGTATAGAGATCCTGATAATAATACTGGCTATTTTCACCGATATGTATATATGCAAAACAACTATGAAACCATCACCAAAGCACTAATTGAATTAGATTCCGGTGATTTAGAATTGATAGATTTGTTGAGTGTGAAGTTTTTGGATAGGCCAGAGCACTAAACAGTTCAGGATTTCTGAATAGTTGGCTATTTCGGTCAGACCATGCCAGTGATTTCGGTCAAATGGTGCCACTGTAAA
>Ga0076930_100152_pt1 | contig 94609 bp, 87 predicted proteins | sample HotLakConsoUCCRE_FD_71149 | JGI IMG/M metagenome (GOLD analysis project Ga0076930, IMG submission 71149) | Hypersaline microbial mat communities from Hot Lake, Washington, USA - Hot Lake Consortium UCC-RE (version 3) (version 3) ...
AATTACTGGCACTATAAAACCGAAACGGGTGGCACAATTTGAACCGAATTAGCCAATTGTGGATGGGATCGATTAAAAGATTATTTTATCAATTCCAAGCTGACTGAAAAAATATGATGAGCAGTTATGATAATCTCACGAAAACAGACTGATTTTTTCGAATATTGTTAGAGACTGAATTAAGGAAGAGACTTATATTTGGTTAAAAAAAAGATGCATCTATAAATGTGTTTTGAAGTCTACGCCATGTTATAGATATATAGAACTAACAAAGAATGTAATCTAATCGGTGCTAAAAGCGGTAAATCAGTTGAAAGTAATCTAGCAATTAAAGGAAAACAGTCAAAGTAGTATTTACATTAACATATAATGGTAGTACTGCAATGTTCGAGCATTAGCACATATTTTATCAAGTTAAAAGATTACGGTCCCAGTTTTTTAGCAAATTAAGTATTTGCTGGATTTGTAGTTTGAATAGGGTTGAATTAGTCTTTAAGGGGATAAGCTCCTTTTTTTCAGAATTCCACCTATCTAAAAATCCAGATTTAATATCATTGGAACTATAAAATTTGTTAAAATCATTTTCTGTTGCTATTATTTCTTCTGTGGCAAAAACTAAGGGATAATTCTTTTTAATAATTTCAAAGAATTCTAATAGATGAAATGTCAACATGATCATTTTATATCCATGCTTTGTAGGATTAATTTTAATAGTATTTTTTTCATACTCGCCAAGCAATAGATTTTTGAATTGTACCGAATTTATCTTACTGCTATCATCCAAAAAATTTCTAAATATGGGATATATTTTATCCAATAAATCATAATCCTTAAATAGTTTTGACATTACTCTTTTATTGCTAGCATCACCTGTAAAGTAAGTATTTTTAGGTTTTTTATTTTCATTCTCTTGAAATTCAGAGTTCAAATCAGTTTTGTTTTTATTTTCGAAATTTTGAAAATGGAAGAAATTTGAATTGTATGAATTCTCATTACTGACATTTTGTATATTAGTAGAATTATAAACAAAAGTATTTAGCTGAATGTTTACATTAATATTAGTTGTTTCATGATTTTCTGAATGATTTGAAAAGCTTTGCGCAAAGTAAGATGGTCCTGTAGAATTTTGATGTTCCGATGAGTAAGGTAATTTTAATAATGTATCCAAAAATTCAATATAATAGTGGTAAAGGCTTAATTCCTCATAAGCGTAACTTTGATCAATAAATAAAGGCTCGGAGTCAATCTTTTCCTTTTGAATTTTACAGAGCTTTTTATTAAATTTTGTTTTAAGCCTCTTAATTTCCTTTTCTACCGCATAGATGTTGATGTTTTTACGTTCTCCAAGAGTTACTATCTTAAACAAGTGATAATTAAAATAAAGGCTATCTGTATAAGAATAAAGAAATTTGAGCTTTCGTACACCTTTATATCTCAACTTTATAAATTCTAAACTATTTATTTGGTGCAAGCCATCCATAAAAAAAGAATTACTGGTTAACTCCTCCTTTATTTTATGTGTGATTAAATATAATTGTGGGGCTTTCATATTTGATTTATCTTTATTTGAATACTTTCTTTAATTCGTCAGAAGCATCTTTAATTGAAAATTGCAAATAATGCTTTCTGATTACCGCTTCACTTTTTCCAGTTATCTTAGCAATTGCTTCAACCGAGGCTCCTCGCGCATAAGCCATGGTAATAAATGTTTTGATAGCCACGTGAGTCGTTAATAATTTATGCTTTTTTTCTATTATGACCTTCTTTTGATGATCAATAACTTTGATAATCTCCATTTTTGAATTTGGAATTGCAATTGCTGCAGCCTCCTTAATGTATAAGTTATAATTAGACTCGGCTATAATAGGCAAGCTATATCCATACTTTTCTAAGATGTCTTTAGTGGGTCCAATCATAGGTACTTGCATGGGACGATCCGTTTTAATGGAACGATGAATGAATATTTCATCATTTTGCATGTGGCTGGAATCTAATCGTTTAAAATCTGAAATCCGGAAGCCGGTATAAGACTGTACAGTAAATAAGTCAACAGCTTTCCTATGCCTGCTAAACTCGTAATTAAACCGGTAGAGAGAAGTGAGCTCTTCTTCTGTTAGAAATATTATCGATTTTATTTCAACCGGTTTTTTAAGATCTTTAAGATTAAATTTTAACTGAATCCCCTCTGAAATGCAGGAATTTAGGAACGTCTTTAAAGCTTTAACGAAATAACCTGTATAGTTTGGAGAATGTTTTTTTGTTTTCGAGAGGTAAGTAGCATATCTCTTTAATAGGGGTAAATCGATATTTTCGAAGTCAAGTGTATATCCAATGGTTTGTTCAAATTCTTGTAAAGATTTTTTAAGGGTGGGAACTTGCTTGTAAGTATTTTTTTTATCGTTCGCTTTTCTGAACTCATCATACTCTTCGAATTTATTCCAAAATGAACGTCCAGCAATCCCACCTTTAGTGTATATATTTTTTATGAGTTTAGCCGATGGGTTTTCACCACTAAAATCTAAATCATTGATAATACTTTGGATTTGGTCTTTTAACTTGCTAATTTTCTTATTGCAAACAGCATCTTGATTTTTTAAATATTTTATTTTGTCAGTGTCCTTCTTTAATATGCCACTTCCTTTTACTGAATTAATAAAACCACTTTTAATGTCAAAAGATTTTGGATGGCATAGGACTCCAGTGGAGAAAAAAACTTCCTTACTTTGATGCGAATACCGAATATAAACGACAGATTCGCCTCTGTTATTTACTGAGAATTCCCCATCCTTTTTTCTTAAAACTGCAGTTAATTGACCCACTTCTATGTTATAATCTAATGCAAGTTAGATTATAAGTACGGTACTATCAAGATTTTTGAGGGTTTTTGAGGGTTTTTGAGGATTTTTGAAATTTAAAAGCCTTCAGAAAGGTTTTTGAAGGCTTTTAACGGTTGTTGAAGATTTATATGTTATAGGGTTGTGCACCTGAAGGGAGTCGAACCCCTAACCCTCGGAGCCGAAATCCGATACTCTATCCAATTGAGCTACAGGTGCTTATTAATTAATAATTGTTAATTAATAATTAATAATTAAGCCACTGCTTCTTTCACTCTTTCTGCTGCATCTTTCAATACAATAGCTGAAGTTACTTTCAAGCCTGACTCTTCTATGATTTTTGCACCTTCTTCTGCGTTGGTTCCTTGTAAACGAACGATAATTGGCACTTTTATATCTCCTATGTTTTTGTATGCTTCTACAACTCCTTTGGCTACTCTATCGCAACGAACAATACCACCAAAAATATTGATTAAGATCGCTTCTACTTTAGGGTCTTTCAAAATTATTCTGAAACCTGCTTCAACTGTCTCTGCATTTGCACTACCTCCTACATCTAAGAAGTTAGCTGGCTCACCACCAGATAATTTGATGATATCCATCGTAGCCATTGCTAATCCGGCACCATTTACCATACAACCTACATTACCATCTAATTTTACGTAGTTCAAGCCTGATTCAGCTGCTTCTACTTCAGCAGGATCTTCCTCAGATTTATCACGCATTTCTGCTAAATCCTTATGACGGAATAATGCAGAATCATCTAAATTCACTTTAGCATCGACTGCTAAGATTTTATTATCGGATGTTTTCAATACCGGATTGATTTCAAACATGGATGAATCCGTAGCATCATAAGCATTGTAAAGGGAATGGATGAATTTCACCATGTTTTTGAAAGCCTCTCCTTCCAAACCTAATTTGAAAGCTACTTTTCTGGCTTGAAAACCTTGTAATCCAACACGAGGGTCAATCCACTCTTTGAATATTTTTTCTGGTGAGTTTTCCGCAACTTCTTCAATGTCCATTCCACCCTCAGTAGAGGCCATAATTACATTGCAACCTTTTGCTCGATCTAATAAGATTCCAACATAAAACTCTTTTGGCTCACTATCGCCTGGGTAATATACATCCTCCGCTATTAATAATTTACTTACTAATTTACCTTCTTCACCAGTCTGATGCGTCACTAAAGTACCTCCTAAAATAGCTTTAGCTTTTGGAGCCACATCTTCTAAGCTTTTAGCTAAAACTACTCCGTTTGAGTCTGTTTCCTTCACTTTTCCTTTCCCTCTTCCTCCTGCATGGATTTGCGCTTTAAGCACATACCACTCAGTTCCAGTTTCTTTATTGAGTTTTTTAGCAGCTTCAGTAGCTTCTTCCGGTGTTTCGGCAACGATTCCTTTTTGAATGGTTACTCCGTACTTTTCAAGTATTCCTTTGGCTTGATATTCGTGTATGTTCATTCTTGGATAATTTTTGTGCGAATGTACGGTATTTAATATTATTATTCAACCAGAATGGGCAATATTCAAGTGAAAAAGTGATTAGGTTTTTTAAGTGAATAAGTGTTTGGGTATTGGGGTTTTGATGTAAATAAGTAAGGAAGTGACAAAATTAAGACTTAGTAGCTGAAACTTCTTATTTTTAAATTCCAGATAAATCAATTTTCATATTTCAAATTTCTTGTTTTCATTATCTTTGAGCCATGAGCATATTGAGAGCTAAGAATATTCAAAAGCACTACGGTGAACTAAAGGTTTTAGATGGAATTGATTTTCAGCTGGATGCTGCTAAAATTACTGCTATCGTTGGTCCTAGTGGTGCTGGAAAAAGTACTTTATTGCATATATTAGGAACCCTAGATCAGGCTGACAGTGGAGAGCTTTTTTTTAATGACAAAGATATAAGCAAGTTAAAAGGCAGCAGATTATCCTATTTTAGAAATAGTGCTATTGGCTTTATTTTTCAATTTCATAATCTATTACCTGAATTTACTGCTGAAGAAAATATTTTAATTCCTGCCTATATCTCTAAAAAAGATGAAAAAAAATCTTTAGAACGAGCTCAAGAGCTAATGAAAATTTTAGGCATAGAGCAAAGAGCTCATCATAAACCCGGTCAGCTTAGTGGTGGAGAACAGCAAAGAGTAGCCGTTGCAAGAGCCCTAATGAATAATCCTTCCACTGTTTTTGCTGATGAACCTAGTGGAAATTTAGATTCTAAAAATGCAGAAGAGCTCCATTCATTATTCCTGAAATTAAGAGACGAATTAGGTCAAGCTTTTGTAATAGTAACGCATAATAAGGAACTGTCAGAAATGGCAGATGAACGTCATGAGATGAAAGATGGAAAATTGGGTAGATTGGATTAGGTTGGCAAGTTTTCAAGTTTATATGTTGGCAAGTTGAGGGATTGACTCAATGCTGTAGATACTTTGAAGTTTGAAGTTAAAAGTAAGAAGTAAGAAGTAAATTGTCTACTTCCCACAAGTTCCCCTAAGTATTTCCCCTAGTTGAAATTTCGGTTTTCTGCTGATTTATAGGAAGATGATGTACCCCATCTTTGTTGTATCATTCATCAAAGTGAAATCATCATGAAACAATTTTTCATCATTCTATCGATTCTAGGCCTTCAACTAGGGTTTAATATGAATTCAAAAGCACAAGACGTTTATTTTTCTCAATTCTATGCCAATCCTATTTATTTAAATAGTGCTTTGGCTGGCTCAGAGGGAAATCCTAGATTAACATTAGCTCACAGGCAACAATGGAGCAACCTAAGTGCCTATAATGCTTCCTACTTTTCATTTGACACTCCTTTAGGACAGCAATCTGGTTTAGCTATTCATGCTTTAAATGATCAACAAATGGATGGCGTTATCAATAATAATGCTATTGGCACTACCCTTTCTCATAGAATTGAATTAAATAATAGAGCTATAATTGGCGGTGGAATTTCCCTAAATTATTTCCAGAAATCATTTGATTGGAACAAACTAACTTTTGAAGATCAAATGAGGGCCGGAAGTAGTAATCGCTACCCTACCTCCGAAAGATTTGGTCAATCAAGAACTAATATGGTTGATGTAGGAGTAGGATTTGTTTATGCTGCTGAAAATTTAGTAGCAGGGATAAATATCGCACACATTAACACACCTAAAGAAAGATTCAACCCTGAATCTGATGCCGTTTTACCAAGAAGATATACCGCTCACATCGCTTACAGTTTTCAGAAATATTCTTATGGTAAGCAAGCCTATTCCATTACACCCTCCATTGTTTATGAAAATCAAGCAAATATGGATTATCTAAACCTAGGCGGATATTGGAATAATAACTTCCTGACCTTAGGAACATGGTATAGAGTGAAACAAGCCATGGTTTTTACTGTAGGATTTTCTTACCACCAATTTAATTTGGGTTACAGCTATGATTACAGTTTGCAAAGCGCACAAATAAACTATGGCACTACAAATGAATTTACCTTATCGTACAGATTTCAATGGAAAGGAAAAAACCCTAGCAAAAACTATAAAGGGAAATGCCCTGATTTATATAAAAACCTAAGATAATATTGAAAGTATTTGGGGAGTGATGACCTCAAGTGATGGATGATGATGAATAGGGTGGGTTGTGAAAACGATCCGCCCTTTCTGTTTATATTCCGCTATACTTTCTACACCAGAATAAAATATCCTAATCAAGATTAACAATTTCACTTCTCATTTTCAGCTTGAAATTAAAAAGCTTAATTTCGCTTTTGGAAAAATTATGGAAATGATTAAAACAGCATACATAGTAGATATAGCCAGAACACCGGTTGGTAAATTTGGAGGAACTTTAAGTAGTGTAAGACCTGATGATTTGGCTGCTCATATCATTAAAAGCCTATTAGAAAGACAGCCTAACTTTGATAAATCATTATTGGAAGATGTGATTTTTGGTGCAGCAAATCAAGCTGGAGAGGACAATAGAAATGTAGCTCGCATGGCGGGTTTATTAGCAGGATTACCTATTGAAGTAGGTGGAGTAACAGTCAATAGATTATGTGCATCTGGTTTGCAATCCATTATGGATGCAAGCAGAGCCACCATGTTGGGAGATGGAGAAGCTTTTATTGCTGGTGGTGTAGAAAGTATGACTCGTGCACCATTCGTAATGGCAAAAGCTGAGACCGCTTATTCTAGAACATCAGAAATATATGACACTACAATTGGATGGAGATTTATTAATCCAAAATTAGCTGAAATGCACTACCCTTTTGCAATGGGCGAAACGGCCGAAAATGTAGCAGAAAAATGGAAAATCAGCAGAGAAGATCAAGACGAATTTGCTCATAATTCTCAATTAAAATATGATGTCGCACACAAAGCAGGAAAATTCAGCAATGAATTAGTTCCAGTATCAATCCCTCAAAGAAAAGCTGACGATATTATTTTTGGAAAAGATGAACACCCTAGACTTTCATCAATAGAAAAACTAGGTTCTCTTCAACCTGCTTTCAAAAAGAATGGCTCAGTAACAGCAGGGAATGCCAGTGGTGTAAATGATGGTTCGGCAGCCAGCTTAATTGTGAATGAAGATACCTTGAAGAAATTCAATTTAAAGCCGATAGCCAGAGTTGTGAGCATGGCAATTGCAGGAGTAAGTCCTGACACTATGGGAATTGGGCCAGTTCCGGCAACACAAAAAGCATTGAGAAGAGCTGGATTGAAAGTTTCTGATTTAGATTTAATTGAATTAAATGAAGCTTTTGCCTCTCAATCCATTGCTTGTATTCAAGATTTGGATTTAAATCCTGATATCATCAATGTAAATGGAGGATCTATCGCTATTGGTCACCCATTAGGAGCTAGCGGAACCAGAATATCGGCTACGCTTTTACATGAAATGCAAAAAAGAGAGAATGTGAAGTATGGATTGGCTACTATGTGTGTTGGCGTAGGGCAAGGTGCCGCAATTATTTATGAAAAACTTTAAGGAAATGGATTTAGAAAAAGCGAAACGATTTTCAGCATTTATTTATTATTTACCTGCAATTATCATAATTATGGGGCGATTGCCCATACCGGAGCTTGCTTTTATTGCATTACCTCTTCCTTATTATGCTGTATTTTACTACTTGTACACTAAGACTGAAAAATCAGAGCGAAATAATATAGAGTTTGCAAGGTTGGTTTTAGTCACAGTTGCACATATAGTATTATATTATTTAATGTTTCATGGATAGTATTTATCCATTTATTAACTTTATATAAAATTTCCTTTATTACAATAAATACAAAGCAAAATGAAGCAGTATCATGAATTAATGCAGCATATTTTAGACAATGGTGTTCAAAAAGGAGACAGAACCGGAACTGGAACGCTTAGTGTTTTCGGTTATCAAATGCGATTTGACTTATCCGAGGGATTTCCAGTTGTCACGACCAAAAAACTGCACTTAAGATCAATCATTCATGAACTGCTTTGGTTTCTGAAAGGGGAAACGAATATTAAATATTTAAAGGAAAATGGAGTTTCAATCTGGGACGAATGGGCAGATGAAAATGGTGAACTAGGCCCAGTATATGGTTCTCAATGGAGAAATTGGCCCACACCAGATGGCAATCATATTGATCAGATTAGTCAAATAATTGACCAAATCAAAAACACACCAAATTCAAGAAGAATAATGGTAAGCGCATGGAATGTTTCAGATGTTCCGAATATGGCTTTGCCCCCTTGTCATGCTCTTTTTCAATTTTATGTAGCAGATGGAAAGTTAAGCTGTCAGTTGTATCAACGTTCAGCTGATGTGTTTTTAGGTGTTCCATTCAATATTGCTTCCTATGCTTTGTTAACTATGATGGTGGCTCAGGTTTGCGATTTAGAACCTGGTGATTTTATTCACACCTTAGGAGATGCACATCTTTATTCCAATCATATGGAACAAACTGAATTGCAATTATCTAGAGAGCACTATCGTCTTCCGAAAATGAAAATCAATCCTGCTGTAAAAAACATATTTGATTTCAAATTTGAGGATTTCGAATTGGTTGATTATCAATATCACCCCCATATAAAGGCTCCTGTTGCAGTTTAAATATTTAGATTTGAGAAAGTATAGTCTTGCAATTTTCCTTATACTGATTGGCCTGACCCTAAATGCTCAACAATATGATTGGTATCTAAATGGACAAGTCATAAAAGGTTTTATATTAAGGCATAATGAGCATGTAGGGCATTTGGCAAATTCTCATCCCTCCGGAATAGAATTAAGCTTGCAGCAAAAACTTAATGGAAAAAGAGAATGGGAAAACATTTATAAAAAACCATTAGTAAGTTATGGTTTATCTTATTATAATCTACAAAATCCAAAATTAGGGCATTTGGTTGTTGCATCTGCTGCTATGGACTTACCACTGAAAAGAACTAAAAATACTGCATTATATTTCAGAATTGGAACGGGTCTTGTTTACAGCACAAATCCTTATGATAGGGAAACCAATAATCAGAATAATATGGTCACCAGCACCATTACCTATCTATTACAAACACGCTTTACTTATGAAATTAAATTAAATGAGCATATTAGTTTAACTCCTAATTTAAATGTAACTCATTCGAGCAATGGTGCACAAAGAGCACCTAATAGAGGCATAAATATCATTACTGCCAATATGGGAATGTCTTATAAAATCAAAAGCCAGGAAGAAAAGGAAATTCGAGATATTAGGCCATTAGATAAAACTCCTTATCAAGTTTATTTGCTTTTGACTGGTGGTAGAAACACACGAACTTTACAAGTAAGAGAACCTCTACCCTTTTTCAACTTACTTTTATACGGTCAAAAATATGTTAGCCCAAAAAGTGATTGGGGTGTTGGAATTGAATATTTCCACAGCTACTCTTTAAAAGAGCAGATTGCAACTAACTGGTTTAGAATTTATGATGAGGAAGAAATAACTGATTTTAAAAGATTAGGATTGTTAATTGGTCATGAACTGAAATTTGGGAAATTAGGGTTTATCACTCAAATGGGTGTATATGTTTACAATCCAAGCAAATCGAATATGCCGATTTATTTCCGTGCAGGTTTGCGTTATCAATTTCATGACAAAATTATGGCACAAGTAGCTTTAAAAACACATGCCGCCACCGCAGAACAAGCAGAAATAGGAATTGGATGGCAATTTTAAAAAGAAATATAAACTCCATTTTAATTTTCATCGCAATGATTTTTACTGCTTGCGATTCAGAAGAAGCCTTTGATTGTTTTAAAAAATCCGGGGATTTAACTACCCTTAGGATTGATGAGTTTCCCGATTTCGCTAAATTATTAATCCATGATGATATAGAACTGGAAATAGTAGAAACAGATCAAGAATATTTTGAACTGACTTATGGGAAAAATCTAATTCCTAAAATAATAATGGAAAAGGAAAACGACTCTCTTAGCTTTTTCAATGAAAATTTTTGTGGTTGGACAAGAGATTTTGAAAAACCCAAGTTGAAATGGTTTACCGATAAAAGCTCGATTAATATCCTTTGTCTGAGCAATGGAAAAATCACTTCTTTAGACACCATAAGAAATGATTTTATTATCCGAATTGAAAGTTCCACTAACGAAGTGGATTTAAAGATCAATAATAATAACACTACACTTTTAAGTAATTCCTCATCTTATATTAATGTATCAGGAAAGTGCAATGGTTTACGAATTGCAGCATATTTTAACGATGGTAAATATGATTGTGGAGATTTATTAGCCAATAGAGCAAATGTATTGCAAAGAGGATATAATGACATTACCGTAAATGTAAGAGATAGTTTAGTTGGAAGTATTGAAAATGCAGGAAGAATACTTTATAAAGGTAAGCCTGGCGTAAAAGTGGAAGTTAGTAATGGAGGAGAATTAATTCATTTAGACCGAGAGTAATTATGGATATAACTAAACCTACCTTATTATTTGATGAAAAGAAGTGTAAGAACAACATCAAAAATATGATTAGTCGAGCTAATGGGTTCGATTGTAACTTACGACCACATTTTAAAACACATCAATCTCAAAAGATTGGGGAATGGTTTATAGAGAATGGAATCAATAAATGCGCAGTTTCCTCATTAGAAATGGCCAAATATTTCTTTAATGCTGGATGGGCTGATATTACGGTTGCTTTTCCCTTAAATATCTTAGAGCATACCACAGTAAATGAATTAGCAGGCAAAATTAAATTAAACTTGTGTGTGGAATCGGTTGAAACCGTAATGGAATTAAATAACTTTTTAGAGCATACGGTCGGCATTTTTATAAAAGTTGATGCCGGCTATCACCGAACTGGAATACATGCTGAAGACTTTGCAGGTATTCAAGCCATTATTGATGAATTATTAAAGAATCCCCTCATCAGTTTTGAAGGATTTTTACAGCATGCAGGGCATACTTATGGGGCAAAAGGAAAAGATGAAATTGATGAGATCCATGCCTTTACATCAGAAAAGATGATTAAATTGAAAGATCACTTTATAAAGAAATATCCTGAAATCATCATTTCAAATGGGGATACACCCACTTGCAGTTTATCTGATAATTTTGAACATATAGATGAAATGCGTCCCGGTAATTTTGTATTCTATGATGTTATGCAAGCTGAAATTGGTTCTTGTCAATATGCAGATATAGCGGTTGCTTTAGCTTGTCCTGTGGTTGCCAAACATGCCGATAGAAATGAAGTAATTGTTTATGGAGGTGCTATTCACTTTTCAAAAGACAGAATCGAGAAAGATGGTCAAACCATTTATGGTTTAATTGCTGAAAAAAAAGAAAATGGATGGGGAAATCCAATTTCAGGTTGGTTTGTGAAAAAATTATCACAGGAACACGGCACTATCCATGTTCCTGATGATGCTTTTGATCGAATTGAGATTGGAGATTTGCTTTATATTTTACCTATTCATTCCTGTCTCACCGCAAATTTGATGGGGAAATATTATACATTGGAAGGGCAAGAAATTGAGATGTTTAGGTATATGAGTTAGAAGATCGAAGCCCGAAGTTGGAAGTCAACTTACAACTCACTACTCATTAATTCTTTTCCATATAATCCAAAGTCAAATTGATAAAAGCTTTAACTCCAGTGATCATTCCAGATTCATCAATGAAAAAATCAGGAGTATGATGTCCACCTAAAGCTTGTCCTTCCGGTTCGGTTTCAGGTTTACCACCAATGAAGAAATATAGGCCTGGAATTTCATTTTGGAAATAGGAAAAATCCTCTGCACCTGTTACTGCTTTCATCAAATGTAATTTGTCCTCTCCAACCGTTTTTTGTAGAGATGAAACCATTTTATTGGTTAATTCAATATCATTATAGGTCAAAGGAGCATTCTCTACTATTTCAACTTCTGCTGTAGCACCGGAGATTTCCGCAATATTGGTGGCGGTCAGCTTTATTTTTTCATGAATCATTTCTCTCATTCCTTCATCCAGAGTTCTAATAGTTCCTTCCAGCATAGCTGATTCAGGAATGATATTAAATCGATTGCCCCCTTGCATAATTCCTACAGTAACGACTGCTGCTTCCTTTGTCAATTCTGAATTTCTAGAAACAATGTATTGCAAGCTATTAATGATTTGAGCTGAGACGGCTATAGGGTCTACACCAGCCCAGGGAGTAGAACCATGAGCTTGCTTACCTTTTATGTTGATCGTAAACCGATCTGAGGCCGCCATAATGCCTTCTGTCTTGTATTTGATATGTCCAACTGTAGTTCCAGCATTTATATGCAAACCAAAAATGGTTTCCACATCAGGATTTTTCAGCACACCTTCTTCCACCATCATTTTGGCTCCTCCCCTTTCTCCAGCAGGAACACCTTCCTCAGCTGGCTGAAAAATAAATTTGATTGTGCCCGGAATATCTTCCTTCATTTCACTGAAAACTTCAGCTACGCCCATCATAATGGCAATATGCGTATCATGGCCACAAGCATGCATTACGCCTGTCTCCTGTCCATTATATTTGGTTACTACCTCCGATTTAAAAGGTAAATCATTTCGCTCTGTAACAGGCAAAGCATCAATATCTGCTCTTAAACCTACAACAGGGCCTTGCTTTCCACCTTTTAAAATAGCTACCACTCCAGTATGAGCCACTCCAGTTTGCACATCTAAACCTAAACTTTTCAAATGCTCAGCAATCTTCTCCCCTGTTTTATATTCTCTATTAGATAATTCAGGATTTTCATGGAAATATCTTCTCCATTCAATTACTTTTTCTTCAATGTTTTCTGCTTTTTCTAAAGCTATTTTGTGCAAATCCTGTGAAAAGGAATATGAAGGGATAATAAACAAGGCAATGAGAAATGTGTATAGCTTTTTCATAGAGTTTAAATTTTAATCAAGCTTAAATATATTGAAATAATTTAAAGAATTAGAGGAAAATGTTGTCAACTGCAAAAAGCTACCATAAAGAACTGAAACCGTTGTAATGAAGCTTCTTTGTGCTGGTGCGAGCTTCCAGCTCGTACCCTGCATTTACTTATAGCACGAGCTAAGAAGCTCGCGCTAGCATTAAACTTCAACCTCTTTTAAAAGCTAATTTAGTTTCAGTGGAATCCTTTTCATCAAACGAATAACCATCGAGATCAAAGCCTTTCAAATCCTCAATTTTATCGATTTGATTTTTGACAATATATCTTGCCATCAATCCTCTAGCTTTTTTGGCGAAGAAAGAAACAATTTTATATTTTCCGTTATTGAAATCCTTGAATTCAACATCTATGATTTCAAAATCTTTCTTTAATTCCTTTTTGTTAACGGACTTAAAATATTCATTTGAAGCAAGATTAATCAATATTTTGTCGCCTTGAGATTTGATATCCTTTTTAAGTTGATCTGTAATTTTATATCCCCAAAATTCATATAGATTATTGCCTTTGTCTGTTTCGAGTTTTGTGCCCATTTCTAGTCTGTATGGCTGGATTAAATCCAGCGGCCTTAACAAACCATATAAGCCTGATAAAATTCGAATATGTTGTTGGGCATAATCATGTTCTTCTTGGATGAAATCCTCAGCCTGCATGCCTTGATAAACATCACCCTGAAAAGCTAAGATTGCTTGTTTGGCATACTTAGGAGTACGCTTTTTGAAATTATTATAGCGTTCAACATTGAGTTGAGCTAAATTATCACTGATGCTCATCAACTCCTGAACCTCCTCTTCTGATTTGGTTTGAAGTACTTCAATTAGCTGATTGGTTTCTTCATTAAAACGGGTACTTGTACTTCTTATATCAAATTGTTTCTCAAAATCCAGACTTTTAGCTGGTGACAATATTGCAATCATAGTTCTTTCTTATTTTGAAATAATAAACTTAGCACTAGTTAAAATGTTACAATTATTAAATGTAAGAATATGAAATCTAAACTCAGTTCTGGCTTCAAATCCCCCCTTTGGGGGTTAGGGGGCCGTACCTGAGTTTCATCTCCTCCGGAATCCGTTTCAGTCTTTTACTTTTAGCATCTAGCAAACACCAGAATGTTCTGGCTTCCGCTTTTGTCTGGTCAATTTCTGGGTTAAATATACGAGTCAATCTTTCAGATTTAACTCCTTCCATGGAATTCACCCAAGTTTCTGCTACAATAGGCTCATTGGGCTTAATTTCTTTTTTATAATCAATCTCATGCCTTAGCGCCACCCACAGATTAATTTTATCATCATCCTGACCGGAAATATGTTTCCAATGCGCTTCTGCTACATCCTGAACCCATTGCAAATAAACCACATTATTAATATGACCCATCGCATCAAAATCAGTGGTTTTTGGATTAATTTTCAACTGGAATTTATTCATTTAAATATAATTGAACTGTTAGCTTTAAGTTTCCCATTTTGAAAATTTCCCTCCCCAAATACAATATCATTTGGTGTGGTTTTTAACCCTTGCATTTTAGATGATAAATTATGAATAATATGTAATTGCTCCCCTTCAAAAACTCTGGTAAATGCCAATAAATTCTTATTCTGATTTTTAAAAGGAATGATTTCGCCTTTGGTCAGCACTTCACTTCCATTTCTGAAATGAATCCATTTTCTATAATGATTGTATACTGATTGAGGATTGTCTATTTGAATCGATAGGGATTGAACAGTACTATCCGTTGTGAATTCAGGTTCCATCCAACTAGGTCTTACAATATCCTTTTCCTTTTCCTCCCATAAAAACGGTTCTCTAATATTTGGGTCTGGCTTTTTGCCTAGCATGCCAATTTCTTCGCCATAATAAACATAAGGCGTGCCTGGTAAAGTCAATAAAATGGAGGCTGCCATTTTAGCTTTCTTTAAATCTACCTTGAAATTACTCATCACCCTATTTTGATCATGATTACTGAGAAAAATAGCATCTTGATAATCTTCTGTTGCAGATTTAAATACTTCTCTTTGCTTTATCAAACGACTAATCAAATCCTCATTTTCAAGATTTACCCATTTTGGCCCTTCAATAGTTGAAGCCACATTTTCACCTTGAATAACCGATTGCTGAATGCTGCCAGCCAAATCAAAATTGAAAAGTGCAGGCAATCCTTTAGCAAACTCCTTCACAATTTCAGAAGATGCCCAAACCTCTCCTACTAAATAAACATCAGGTTTAATTTTTCGCATTTCATCTCTGTACTCTTGCCAAAATTCATAGGAATCTTTCAATCTATCATCAGGAAAGATATGTTTGGCAGCATCTAATCGAAATCCATCCACCCCTATATCCTCCAACCAAAACCTTCCAATATCATATATTTCCTGTCGGACTTTTGGATTATCGAAATTCAAATCAGGCATTCCTCCCCAAAAGAAGCCGTAATAATGCTCTTGATCTTTTTGGTTATCAACAGCATGCCATTGGGTGATATTATCAGAATCCTGAGTGACTTCCTTTTTCGCAATTTGATCCGCTATGCTATCACGATCAGCCCAAACATAATAATCTCTATAGGGATTATCTTTACCCTTTTTAGCTTCTTGAAACCAAGGATGGTCAGCAGCTGTATGATTGATAATCATGTCTATCACTACTTTGATATTTCTCTTATGGGCTTCAGCCAAGAATATTTTGAAATCTTGCATCGTGCCATAATCAGCATGAATGGCTTTATAATCTGTTACATCATATTTATGGTAACTAGGAGAAGGCATAATCGGCATTAACCAAACAGCCGAAATACCTAAATCTTCTAAATAAACTAGCTTTTGAGTAGCTCCTTTGAAATCCCCGATTCCATCCCCATTTCCATCTGCCCAAGATTGAATAAAAATTTCATAGGCTACTCCATCTGGAAAATCTGCTATTGATTTAATCTCATTTTCTTTCATTTCTTGCGGATTACAGGCATTTATGATTAGTAAAAGGGTAAGATAAAGAAATGCATTAAAGAGCTTCATAAGATGTAATTAAAATAATATTTTTTTCATTTGGTGTAAAAATAACAAAAACTGTATACAATAAAACATTGGTTCAAATCCATTTGGAAATTAAGGGAAATATTATGTAAATTACACGTGTATTAATAAATTCATAAACACGTAAATGTATTTTTACGTTAGATAAATACTATTTCAAACAAACAAATAATGAATACTAAATTAACCTTAACAATTGAGCAAGAGATTATTAATAAAGCAAAGAAGTTTGCAAAAGAGAATAATCGCAGTTTATCCGATATTATAGAAAATTATTTAAAGGTAATAACTGCTGAAAAAAAGATTAAGAACACTAGAAAAGACAATCCTATTGTAAAATCACTTAGGGGTTCTTTCAAACTTCCAAAAGAGGACATAGATTATAAAAAAGAATTAAAAGAGAGTCTAGCAAAAAAGCACCTGTAAATGGAAAAAGTACTTATTGATACGGATGTGATTTTAGATTTATTTTTTGACCGAAAACCTTTCTCTGAGTATGCTAGTGAGATACTTAATTTATGTGAAGAAAAGAAGATTATAGGATATACTACCCCAGTTATTATTTGCAATGTTTACTATTTGCTAAGTAAATATTCCAAACATGAAACAATAATTAAAAAAATTAGTGAGCTATTAAATATTATTGACGTCCTAAAAATGGATAAAGCTATTGTAATGGAAGCTTTGAATTCAAATTTTAAGGACTTTGAAGATGCGTTACAAAATTTTTCAGCCATCCATAATGGAGACATTAAAGCCATTCTTACCAGAAATATTAAAGATTATAAGAACAGTGACTTAGCGGTATTTACTCCAGAAGTCTTTTTGAAAACTCAACAATTATAAAACAAAAAAAGCACAAGCTATTCACCTGTGCTTTTCTGCTTTATGAACTATATTCTATTTCTTAAGCCAATTTATTCAAGCAATTCAATTCTTTGAAAGCTTGCTTCAATCTTACGATCATACTTTCCTCTCCTTTTCTTAACCAAGCTCTTGGATCGTAATATTTCTTATTTGGTGCATCGGGATCAAATGAAGTACCAATTTGTTGCTGTAATCTGTCTTCATTATCGTGGTAGTAATTTCTAACACCATTCCAGAAAGACCATTGCATATCAGTATCAATATTCATTTTTACTGCACCGTAGCCAATTGCTTCTTCAATTTTTTCAGGCTCTGAACCAGAACCACCATGGAATACAAATAATACGGGTTTTTCACCTGTATTATATTTCTTTTGGATATGCTCCTGAGAATTTTTCAAGATATCAGGACGCAATTCAACATTACCTGGCTTATAAACACCGTGCACATTACCGAATGAAGCGGCTATGGTGAAGTTATCACTAATTTCTTTCAATTGTTCATAAGCATAAGCCACTTCCTCAGGCTGGGTATATAATCTACTGCTATCCACATCTGAATTATCAACACCATCTTCTTCTCCACCTGTGATGCCTAATTCGATTTCGAGGTGCATGCCCATTTCAGCCATCGGCTTCAAATATTTTTTACAGATTTCGATGTTTTCTTCCAAAGGCTCCTCAGAAAGGTCAATCATATGAGAACTAAATAATGGCTTGCCATGCGTTTTGTAAAATTCTTTACCCGCTTCTAATAATCCATCAATCCAAGGTAATAATTTCTTAGCACAGTGGTCAGTATGTAAAATAACAGGCACGCCATATTCTTTTGACATTAAGTGCACATGGTGAGCACCTGCAACAGCACCTGCAATTGCTGCTTTTTGGTTTTCATTTGAAAGTCCTTTACCAGCATTGAAAACTGCGCCCCCATTTGAAAATTGAATAAAAACAGGAGAATTCGTATCTCTTGCTGTTTCTAAAACTGCATTAATTGAATTGTTACCAATTACATTTACTGCAGGCATTGCATATTTATTGTCTTTAGCGTGATGAAGTAAATTCATCATTTCATCTCCGGATAATACTCCTGGTTTAGGCATATTTATATATTTTATAATGTTAAAAATCTTTCCGCACTCAAAAATGCCAATAATGGTAGAAATATAAAAGTAAAGACGGGATAATGTTTATTAAGTTGGCAGGTTATCAAGTGTTGAAGTTTTGAGGTATGTAGGTTGTGAGGTTTGGACGTATCTTGATTCTAGACTCTAGATTCTTGATTCTTTGACAAAAAAAACAGGGAGCAAAGCCCCCTGCATTTTCCTTTTATGGTTGTATATGAAGAAGAAAATTTTTAATTAATATCCATCATTTTGATCTAATTCAGGATTAGCAGCTAAGTCAGTAGCTGGAATAGGAAATATTTCTAAATGTTCACTAATAGAGGCCCCATCAATATTATTTCCTTTCCAAGGCCAATTATAGTTACCGCCTGTATATTGCCCAAAGCGAATTAAATCTGCTCTTCTGTGCCCTTCCCAATAAAGTTCCCTAGCTCTTTCATCCAAAATAAATTCTAGCGTTAGATCTCCAGCTGTGATATTCCCTGAAGCATCGCCATAAGCCCTTTCTCTTAATTCATTAATATAACCTAAGGCAGTAGCTTCGCTTCCGCCTCCACCCCTTAAGACGGCTTCAGCATACATTAAGTAAGCATCAGCTAATCGGAATAAAGGATAATCTGCATCAGAAAATTCAGCATTACTTCCTTGCTCACCATCTGTGGTTAAGTTTGTGTATTTAGGAACTGCATATCCTTCTGTAAAAACAGTCAAATCTGCAATATCTAAAGTTTGACCATCGGTGAAAAATATAGCTCTACTATCAATATCGCCTGTTTCATCTGGGAATAACTCTACTAAATTTCGGGTTGTTCTCAAGCCTGCCCATGCACCACTAGTTCCGTAATCATCAGCCGTCATATTGCCACCGATTGAACCATTTGTTAAGAAAGTAGTGCTACCATACCCTTGTGTTTGTATGCCATCAGAAGGTAATGTGAAAATCAATTCATTACTTGTATGGTTATCCGCCCTAAAATTTAATTGGTAGTCATCTTCTATTGAATATGGGCCACCTAAAATTTTATCTAATGCCGTAATTGCTTCTGAATAATAGTTATTGCCTGTATAAACTTCTCCATTCAAATATAGCTTCGCCTGTAACATCCAAACAGCTGCCTTATCTGCTCTTCCATATTCATTTTGCTGCGGATCTGGTAATTCACTTTCAATTGCCGTTAATTCATCAGCAATAAAATTAAACACTTCTTCAGGAGAATCTTGAACTGGAAAATCAGTCGTGATTTGTGTTACAATTGGGATATTTCTGAATAAATCTAAAGCATGCCAATAAGCCATAGCTCTCAAGAATCTTACTTCATTTCTGTATTCTTGTGCCTCTGCTCTTTCTTGCTCATTATAGCCATAGTCAGCTAATAAATCATCTGTGCTTTGCTCTAGAAAATCATTACTGTAAGAAATAATTAAAAATAATCTGTAGTATAACACTCTTACAAACTGATTATCAGATGACCAGGTATGAGTATTCAAATCTTGAATTCCAGCATCTTGCCATGCAATAACCGCCTCATCAGTAGTTAATTCCTGAGCTTTCCAATATGCTCTTATGTAGGATGTGAATCCCTCATCATTTACTAATTGTAAATCTGCATCCCCAGCTGGCCCTTGCTGACCTGTTAAACTATAGGCAGCATAGATCTTGGCTAAATAGCGCTCTAAGTTTCTAACATCTTGAAAAGCAATATTTCCTGTCTCACCAAACTCAGGTCTTAAATCCAAATCCGTACAAGAGAGGATGAAGCCTGCTAGAATAATATATATAAATTTCTTCATTTTCTTTAATTTAAAATTTTGCGTTTATACCGAAAATAAATGCTGTTGATGGGGGATAAATATTATTATCTATTTCTACCTCAGGATCTAACCCACTGTAACCTGAAATAGGCAACATATTTTGAACAGTACCATACAATCTTAACCTAAAATCTTCTATTTGATTAAAATTATAGCCTATTGAAAGGTTATCTAATTTTAAGAAATTGCTATTTTCTATATAATAGTTAGAAAGTAATTGTCTGTTTTGAAAGCCTGTTTCAATAACCGACTCGTGAAGATTATTTAAGATTTGAGCTTCCGTTAATCTTCCAGACCAACCATTAGCTGATGCCGTATTATTATAAGTTTGCCCACCAATCTTTGCTCTTAAAGTTAATGCAAGATCAAAGTTACCATATCGCATATTAGAACTCACATTGGTGAATACAGGATGAATTGCAACCCCTTGTGTTTGCAAATCATTTTCATTTATTTGGCCATTTCCATCGATATCCTCATAAATGCTATTGGTACCACCAGTTAAAGGTCTTCCAGCATCATCATATAGATGATTATAAGAATAGAAGGTAGAAATTGGTTGTCCAACTTGCAAAACTTGAATAGTTCTACCAATATCACCAGTAATACCCCCTACCTGTATCCCTGGGCTGTTTTCATCAATCTCATTATCCAATTTTACAATTCTATTCTGATTAAAAGTGAAATTGTAATTAAAATTTAACCCAAATTTCTCATTATCGACAGCAATGTAGTTCAAGGCTAATTCTACTCCCCTGTTATTCATTGCGCCAATATTAGTAATCACTCTATCCCCCACATTGGTAGCTGCTGGAACAGGCACATTATATAGTAATTGATCTGTAGTTTTGTCGTAAACGTCTAAAGACCCTGATAAACGCCCTTTCATTAAGGAGAAATCAATACCGATGTTAGTTGAGATTAATCTTTCCCATTGGATATTAGGGTCAACTGCAGTTGGTCTCAATAATTGAATAAATTCATCCCCAAATTGATAAGTTGCACTTGCATCACTTAAGAAATAGAATTTATCATAGCGATAATCTCCAATATTTTGATTTCCGGTTTGACCCCAGCCCACTCTTAATTTCAAATCATTAAACACACCAGTCAGACCTTGGAAAAAATCCTCTTCTATTACTCTCCAACCTAAGGCCGCAGAAGGGAAGAATCCATATTTGTTACCAAATCCAAATCTGGTAGAGCCATCCAATCGCCCAGTTACGGTTAATAAATATTTACTGTCATAAGAATAATTTATTCTACCAAAATAGGATTGCAATTGATTAGTAATAGGAATTGCTCTATATAAATCAATAAATTCTCTAGGGATTACTGTAGGATCATTAAAACTCTTGCTATCGTCAGTTAAATTTATTCCTTCGTATCCTGTAGTTTCACTAAATACTTCCTGAAATTCATATCCTCCCAAAACATCTACATCACTGGCACCAAAGGATTTATTGTAATTCAGTGTAGTAAATAAAGTAGTGGTATAGGCATTGTTAGTGGATCTTTGCATATATCCATCTCTATTATCATTCCTTAAGGTGAATGGTTCAAATACTTTATTCTGTCCATTTCTTAAATCATAAGAACCTGTTGCACTTAAAGTTAATCCTTCAACATATGGAATCTTCAAATCGAAATTGATTGAATTGAAAGATCTTCTATTTTCACCTATACTTTGAACTTGCTCTATTGTAGAAACGGGGTTAATTGGATCAATTGATGACTCATTCCATTCGAAATAGCCTCCAAACTCTTCTGCTTCAGGATCAAAAACTGGCCTTGTAGGATCGAAGGATGCAGCTGTTCCCACCACATTAGGCTTATACTCATCATTTGTTAAAGCATTTTTTGTATTAAAAGTAATATCCAAATGATCATTCAAAACAGTGGTTTTTAATCTCATACTTAAACGAGTCACCTGATTTCGATCCCCTTTAATTACCTCTTGGTTATCCATATGATTAACTGAAACCAAGTAATTAATTTTTTCTGTAGCGCCAGAGAATGACAAATTATGGTTTTGACTTAAAGTGCTTCTAGTCACTTCATTAAACCAATCAGTATCACTGTCACCCAATCGACCTTCGTTTTGCGGGCTAAATTGACGGACTGCATTTCTGAAATTTTGAGTACTTAAAAAATCTGGCTCTCGAAGAATTTCAGAGAATATAAAGGAACCATCATAGGTGACTGTATTTTGGTCCTTTTTACCTGATTTAGTAGTATATAAAATAACACCTGCCGCACCTCTTGAACCATAAATAGCAGTTGCTGAAGCATCCTTTAAAACCGTCACACTTTCAATATCAGCTGGATTTATAAAGTTATTTGCATTTCTTGTCCCTGAACTACCATCATTATTAATAGGCACCCCATCAACCACAATTAAAGGTTGAGACTGCGCATTAATAGACCCAATTCCTCTGATGGTAATTCCACCTCCACCAGCACGCGTGTTTCCTGGGGTAACATCAACTCCGGCAATTTTACCAGTAATTAATCTTTCAGGACTAGCAATTTGGCCTCTGTTGAACGATTCCTCTTTAACGGTGCTTACTACCCCTGTCACATCTTTTTCCTCTTGCTTTCCATAACCAACCACTACTACTTCTCCCAATTGAGAAATATCTTCCTGCATCTGTATGTCAATTACTGATCGGGCACCTACTTCTATTTCTTGTTTTTCGTAACCAATAAATGAAAAAACTAAAACATCTTCAGCCGTAACTTGAAGTTTAAAGTCACCATCTAATGAAGTAGTGGTGCCATTAGAAGTTCCTTTTATCATCACACTGGTTCCCGGTAAGGACTCACCAGTTGTAGCATCTGTAACTTTACCAGAAACAGTCCTGTCCTGTGCTTGTAGATGAAAAGTAGCAAAAACCAATAGAAGGATAGTCAAAACCCTTATCCAGGATACTGCCCTCTTCCCTAAAGGAATCCCATATTTTGCGTTTGTATAGTTGTGATTCATATTAATATATTTAAAAAATTAAAACTTTATGATCTTTTGTTGTTTTTGAATATTTTGATTCTGATAGTTGACGATATAAATCCCTGACTCAATTTCTGATAAATCAATTACATATCGACCGTTTGATTTTTCAACATTAACCTCGATATTTTTACCACTTAAATCAGTAAGAAAAATATCGGTGATAGGCTGTTGAGTTTCAAGAAACAATTGATTTTGAGCTGGATTTGGAAAAAATTTAGTCAAAGAGTTGAATTCAGAGGATTCATTAGCTAATACAATTTCTTCCTGAACAGTATCGTCAATGTAGTTTTCAATAGGTTCACTTGTTAAAATTCTAAATTCACCTGAAATTAAATTAATTTCTACTTCACTTCCGATTTCAACTTCTTTTCCTGTTAGATAATCATACCAAGTTCCCTCTTGTAAAATTTGCTGTTCGAATAATTTAGTACTTTTACTAAAATTACCCATCATCACAATCTTTACATCGTCATTATTGTATCTCGCCCACTTCAAGTCACCACTTCCTGACCATTGAAAATTATCTTTATTCAAATAGGTAGTGCGGGTCTTTAATTTTATTAAACTTTGATAGACTTGGAATAATTTATTTCGCTCAGGATCATCCAAATATTCCCATTTAGTTGGTTTTACTCCCAATCGGTCATTATTGAGTTCTTCATCATAGCCAAACTCACCAAATTGCCAGATCATTTTTGGGCCCGGTACCATGAAAAATAAAGCTGCATTCAGTTTTAATCTTTGCATTTGTTGGGCTAAGCCTTGACTGGAACTATTTTTCAAATCCCAAGCTACACGCTCTTCATCATGGCTTTCCATATAACCCACTACATGCGGATCATTCCAACCTTTAACCTCATAACTTAAACCGCTAACGTTAGCACTATTACCTTTCGCAAGATTCCTGAAATTATGGTTTTCATTACCCCATAACATCATGCCGTAATCAGCTAGCTCTCTTTCTTCATTGTTTTCAGCAAAATGCTCTAAAATCACATAAGATTCAGGATCAACTGACCATTGAACATCTGCCATTCTTTTTAGCAATTGAATTCTATTGGCATCATATTGTCCCCAAGCTCCTACATTTCCTATTGTGTTTTTTTGCGTAAAGCCTTTTGATAAATCATATCTGTAGCCATCTACATGATATTCTTCTAACCAATAAGCCACCACCCTGTCCACATAATCTTTTGTATATTGACTTTCATGGTTCATATCATAGCCTACATTAAAATCATGACGAGGACTGGTATTAAACCAAGGATTTTCAGAAGTTGGATTTCCGTAATCTCCTTCATTATATAATCTTGCCAATGAATTTCTTCCGAATTGATGGTTTAAAGCAATATCCAATATGATGGCAATTCCTCTATTATGAGCCTCATTCACCAAAGTTTTGAAATCGTATTCAGTGCCGTAATACTTATCTAAAGCCAACATGGCATAAGGATTATAGCCCCAGCTTAGATTACCTTCATATTCCATTACTGGCATAAATTGAATTGCGTTAATTCCTAGTTCTTCTAAGTAATCAAGCCTATCCGTTACAGCATTATAAGTTCTTAAATCCGTGAAATCACGGACTAATAATTCATATATCACCAAATCCTCATCAGCCGGTTTTTGAAAATTATCATCCGACCAAGGAAATTGGGTTTTATTAGTTTGTATATAGCCCACTGCATGAGAAGTTTTCCCAGTTGGATACCGCATCAAATCAGGATATCTGTTATCATTAATAATTTCAGGATCATCGTATTCTGAACCTATCTTTTCGGTATAAGGATCTGCTATAGAGATTTCGCCATCTACTAAATACTGAAATTGATATTCTTGCCTTGGGGTTAAACCTTTGATCTCAACCCAAAATTGATCGCCATCATTTTTCATTAAATATTGATCAGAGAGGCTCCAGTCATTAAAAGTGCCTATTACAAACACATTTTCTTTGTTAGGAGCAGTTAATACCAAATGAACTGAAGTGTCATCCTCTCCATAATTTATACCATCTTGCAAACCAGCTGGAAGTGGTTCATTAGAAACAGTAGGATTTACTATATAAGAATAATCAAAGGTTTCTGTATCGGTTCCATTGCTTGCAATGATACTGATCTCATGAGAAAGCCCGTCATCTATTACAGTATGTTCGTAAGAAAATTGAATGATATCAGATTCCTCATATTCTAAATCCCCATCTACAAGAAATTGATATTGGGCAGCTTCGGAGGATGTTAGTTCTATATTAATAATGTCATTGGTTTCATAAAAACCATAATTTCCTGAGGGAGATGCAATATTTACCGAAAAGCCATCAATTGCTTCAGTAAAAAAATCAACAGTCTGACCATCAGACCAATCATTGCCTTTTAAAAGCATGCCAATTTCAGTAATCTCATCAGCGTTTCGGTTGTAAAATGTCGTGGGAGTTAATGAAATACGAAAATAGGTTTGTCCGTTTTCATTTAGTTTTTCAAGTTTGGCTTGATTGGTTGCTTCTGGATTAGAATCAGCAGGATTAATATTAGATGAGGCATCCCCATTATTTACATTGGGTAACCACATCCACATATAAACATCATTCAAAGAAGCTAAACTTGTGCCAGTTACATTGTAAGTAATAGTAATTTCTTCATCCGCAGCAAAGAATTCGGGCTCGATAATAGGCTGTATATCTACACTTTGAGCAAAAGAAGCGAATTGCAGAAATAGAAAGGATAATATGAGTAATAATTTATTCATAAGTAAAATTTGAGAATAAAAAGAATGAGACAGGATTGTCTCATTCTTCTTAAGATTTGAAATATTTATTCAACAGTTGCTGAATAGCTTGAACCGTCAAAAGTTAAAGTGAATGTATAATTTCCTGCCTCAATTGATAAATCTGAGCCATCAGGTGACAAAGCAGAAAGATCACCACCTAAATTATAATCCCAAGCGCTACCTGCTCTGAGTTTATAAGGACCACCAGCAAAATCACCAGAATAAGTATAAGTAGTTAGACCATTTTCATCAAAACCTTGAGCTACAAGCGGTGTTTCATCATCCCAGTTTCCTGAAGGGCTACCTTCTCCAATTAAAGACCATCCTGGTTGTTTAGTAGTCACTTGCCATGTCTCTCCTTCATCTTCTGTCCACAACATGAAATAGTATGCACCTGCTTCTGGAGCTTCAATATCTGATCCTCCAACTGATAAGGTTGTAGTCTCACCTAGAGCAACTGCCCCACCTAAATTAAATGCCCAATCATCATTAGTTCTAAATTTGAATCTTCTTCCTTGATCGTCTATGCTATTTTCCGCAAAGTAAAAAACGCCATGCCATGTTGGGTGACCATTAACTTCTTTATAGACCATATCTCTATCACTATCAAAACCATTAGCATTAGTACTTCCTAGAACTCCAAAATTATACTCCGCTGGATCAAAAGTAACTTCTTCGGCTTCTCCAGTTTTATTAAATTCGAGAAATGCTCCTCCATCATTTTGCAACTCTACGTTTATAGTGTAAACACCATCTTCTTCTGAAAATGGAATATCACCACCGCCAGCAACAAGTGCGTCAGCAGAACCACCATAATTAGTAAATGCTACATATCCGTTTTCCTCTTCATTATTTCTAATGATTTTCCATCCATTATTAATACGAATCTTATAATTATCATTCTGTCTTATTTCAACTCCTGAAGCTTCAAAAACAAATCCATCTTCTAAATTTGAAGTAATTACATCCATATTAACATCAGACCAACCAGAAGGCGCACCGATAAATGAAACATTTACAACCTCCATTACAATTAATTCAGAAGTCGTTTCATCATAAGAAATTTTAAAGAAACCATCATTTGCAATATTGATTTGATCTCCATCTTCTTCCATGATTGCCAAATTGTATCCCGAAGTTACTTCGTCACCTGTTAAATCTTCACCAACTATTTCTGTCAAAGCACCCCCTAATGTGGAAGTAATTTCTTTGGATACTACAGAGACTAAATTATAACTGCCAGCAGATAAAAACACGTAGTTTCCAAAAAACCCTACTCTTTCTACCGCTGCAAATCCATCACCCTCTACTAATTCAGGTTGAAGTCTAGTATTTTGCGTTGGATCTTCTCCATCTACTGCAAAATAGTAACCATCCGCTAAAGACAACCCATCCTCATCTACATTAATGGTAGGCTCATCTTCTTCACATGAGACCATAAACATTGCTGCGGTAAGCAACAATGCTAGGCTCCATAATTTTGTTAAGTTTTTCATAATTTAATTGTTTAAAGTTTATTTAATGTTTAAGTCATTTAGTCGCTTTATATTTGTTGCGCAACTTAAATTTCCATATTTCAAGTTTAACGCAAGAATTACCCATTAAACAGTGTAAAGCCATTTTTTTTTCCGCAATCGTCTTCGCAATCGTTTGTGTAAATGATATTTTTTTCTGATGTTTGTTGGAGGTGTATACAATTGTGGGAATTGTGTAAATTCGGTTACTATTGAAAAGGAGAATCCTTACATTTAAATGATCGATGTGGCATCGACCACCGCATGTAAGCCAAAACGGATTATAAACCCCCATTAAATCAAAAAAAGCAATGAAAAAAGCTAATATTACTATAAAAGACATTGCAAAGGAATTAGGCGTGTCTCCTTCTACAGTATCCAGAGCATTAAAAGATCATCCTGATATAGGGCAAGAAACCAAAGACAGAATCAATGAATTGGCAAAAAAGCTTAATTATCAACCAAATACAGTTGCTTTAAGCTTAAGGCAAAGCAAAACCAACACGCTGGGCGTAATCATACCTGAAATTGCTCACTTCTTCTTTTCTGCCGTGATCAGTGGTATTGAAGATATAGCACACGATGCAGGATATCATGTCATTATCACGCAATCCAATGAATCTTTTGAACGAGAAGTAATGAATACCAAAGCATTGTTCAATTCAAGGGTCGATGGAATTTTAATGTCTGTTTCAAGGGAGACCGAGAATTACGATCATTTGCAAAGTTTATTGGATTATGAAATCCCCTTGGTATTCTTTGATAGAATAATTGATTCCCTTAATGCGTGCAAAGTGATCGTAAATGATGAACAAGGCGCTTATGAAGCCACAACTCACCTTATTGAGCAAGGATGTTATAGAATTGCCCATTTGGCTGGCCCGCAAAACTTAGCCATCAGTAAAAATAGATTAAATGGTTATAAGGCGGCATTAGCCGATAATCGGTATATGATTGATGAAAATCTTATAAAAGTCTGCGGCTTGGGCACTTTCGAAGAAGCAGAAGCCATTACTAATGAAATTTTGGATTATCGATTCCCTCCAGATGCCATTTTTGCCAATAATGATGTAGCTGCTTATGGTGCCATGATGGCCATCCGTAAAAAACAACTCAGAATCCCTGAGGATATCGCCATAGTTGGCTTTAGCAATTGGCGATTTTCAAGCCTAATTCAACCTGCACTATCCTCGATTACTCAACCAGGTTTTAAAATGGGACAAGAAGCTACTAGACTATTAATGAAGCAAATCAATAAAGGAAAAGATGAGGAGAGTGTTACGGAAACTATCTCTTTGAAAACTAATTTGGTGGTAAGGGAGTCTTCAAAGAAGATTTAAATAGATTAGCAAGCAATTCTTTTTAACCACTAATTATCACGTATTCTTCGGGAGAAGTACTATTGAAAACAAAAAGAATTCTCATCCCTTGAGATAGAATGTGCCAGAGGCACCAGTATCCGTCACCAGCGGGACGCTGGCGACAGGGTCATTTTATTTATCGTCATAAGCCACTAGCTTCCGTCTGCCTCATCATCCACTACCTTCCGCCTGCCTCTGGCTGGTGGAAACTAATACCGCCTCTGGCGGATTTATTGGATGCATTACAATTGAAAATGGGGATATTGATGACAAAACTTATTTTCCCTATCCATAAACTTGAAAAAGTTACAAATCGTAAACCTGCAGCACCCCAACACATTTTTGATTCTCTACCACCAAAAGCGTATTGATTTTGTTTTCCATCATCAATTCTTCTGCCTTTTTCAATTTCATTTCCTTATCGACAAACTTAGGTGAACTAGTCATAATATCTTTTGCTTTCAAATCCATGAAGGAATTTCTCTGATTTTTCATTCCCCTTCTTAAATCACCATCAGTAATAACACCTGTTAGTTCACCCTTTTCCTCTACAATGGCAAGGCCTAACCTACCATTTGAAATGCTATGAATTACAACATCCATATCACTTTCAGAATCTATTACTGGCAAATCCGATGAACGCATCACATCCTTCACGGTCATCAATAACCTTCTACCTAATGACCCACCTGGATGGAAAAGCGCAAAATGTTCGGGTTTAAAATCTCGCTCTTTCATTAATGCAACCGCTAAAGCATCACCCATTACTAAGGTAGCTGTGGTAGAAGAAGTAGGCGCCAAATCTAATGGACAAGCTTCTTGCTCAACATGTACATTCAAATGAAAATGAGTGTTTTTAGCTAAGGTAGACTCAGGATTTCCACTAACTCCTATAATTTTATTCCCATTTCGTAAGAAAAAGGGTATAATTTTTAATAACTCGTCTGTTTCTCCTGAATTAGATATTGCCATTACAATATCATCTTCCTGAATTAAGCCTAAATCACCATGATAGGCCTCACCCGGATGAAGGAAGTAACTTGGTGTTCCTGTGCTTGAAAAAGTAGCCGCAATCTTTTTTCCAATTATACCGGATTTACCCATGCCGGTCACAATAAGCTTGCCTTTACTTTCCAAAATAGCAAGGACTGCTTGCTCAAAGTCGGTCGTAAGTAACCCCCCTAAATCCTTGATAGACTTAGCTTCTATAGCAATGGTTTCTTTGGCTGATTCTAAAATCCGACTCATTGAATTAATTTTTTAATTAAACCTCTTAAATCTTTTAAGTATAATTGGTTTGGCCCGTCACTCCACGCTTCTTCAGGATTTGGATGGGATTCTATGAAATAACCATTTGCACCAAAAGCTTTTGCTGCCAATGCCATATTTGGCACAAACTCTCTATTTCCGCCAGTTTTACCACCTGCTCCTCCTGGTCTTTGTACGGAATGAGTGCAATCCATAATAACAGGAAACCCATGCTTTAACATGTCTGGAATATTTCTGAAATCAACCACCAAATTATTATAACCATACATATTGCCACGTTCTGTTAACATCACTTGCTTGTTTCCAGCTTGCACTACTTTCTGGCAAGGGTAAAGCATATCTTCACCAGATAAAAATTGAGCTTTCTTGATGTTTACAATTTTACCCGTTTCTGCAGCAGCTAAAAGCAAATCAGTTTGCCGACATAAAAAAGCAGGAATCTGCATGATATCCACCACATCCTGCAATAATTTTGGCTGATACGATTCATGCACATCTGTAGTCACTGCTAAATCATAAGTGTTTTTAATCTCTCTCAACCATTCTTTTCCTTCTTCCAAACCAGGTCCTCGCTTAGCAGATGCTGAAGTTCTATTGGCCTTATCAAAAGAGGATTTAAAGATAATTTCCACTCCTAATTCATCTTTGATTGCGACCAATTCTTTAGCTACTGTATGCAGTAAATCCATGCTTTCCATAACGCAAGGTCCTACTATGAAAAACGGTTTATTTGAAATTAGCTTTTGATATAATTCTTGTGACATGCAGTGGTTTCTTTTACAGTATAACTCTAAAAAGTATTTACAACTGCAAAGTTGCTATTTTAAATTTCAAAACAGAAATAAATGATTTGCTTTTATTGGCTTGAGCTTCTTCAGTTGTCTACTAAATTTAAAAATTAGGTGATTAATTCAAACCTCGTACCATATTCCGATTTTTCAATTACATGAGACCTGCTACCATTTGAGGCTCAGAATCAAGTAGAATACAAACAATTTCAGATTCAATCTCTTTTCTATCTTTACAAGCCACAATTATAAGATTTTAAATACAAAAAGTTAAATTGCAAACGAAACCGCAATCGATTGCGCTAATTTTATGACAGAATGGATATTGTTCGGTTTTTATATTCGATAGATTAGCAGTTCTTAAAAAGAATTACAGATGATTAGTTCACAAACCATAAATAAATCAAACCTAAACCTTCACTGCGGAAAAATTGAGCATTATAAACGCAATGCTTATGGCATCTCAGGTAAAACAGAAAATGCATTTTTCAGAATATCAGTAGTTCAAAAAGGTATATTCAAAATACATTTAAGTCTTTCAGAAGAATTTGATGAGCATTCCTATGCCGTCATTTCAAAACCTGTAGGTATCGATTTTTCCATTATTGACGCAAACGGGCATTTAGAGCTTAAAACTGAAGCTTTAACGCTTGAAATTAAAAAAGATCCTTTTACTGCTATATTTAAAGATAATGAAGGGAACATCATTAATGAAGACGATCACGCATTGGGGACATCTTGGTTGGGTGAGCAAGTAACTACCTATAAAAAATTACAAGAGGGTGAAAGATTTATAGGTTTAGGTGAAAAAACAGGGCCTTTAGATCGAAAAGGAACCGGCTATCAAAATTGGAATACCGATCATTTCGGATATCCGCCTGATAGTGATCCATTATATTGTACCACTCCTTTTTATATCGGAATTCATAATGGACTTTCCTATGGAGTATATTTAGATAATTCCCATAAAACACATTTTAACTTTGGCGCCTCTAATAGACGATTTTCAAGTTTCTCATCAGATCAGGGAGACATGGCTTACTACTTCATCCATGAGGAAAATATAGAAGAAATCATCTGCTCATATACTGACCTTACGGGAAGAATGGAGCTCCCTCCTATCTGGAGCTTGGGTTACCAGCAATGTCGATATAGTTATAAACCAGACAAAGAAGTATTAAGCATAGCCAAATTTTTCCGCGAAAAAGAAATTCCTGCTGATGTGATCGTATTGGACATCCATCATATGGAACAATATAAAATCTTTACATGGGATGGTAAAGATTTTCCTAATCCAAAAAAAATGATTGAAAAGCTGGATGAGATGGGATTCAAAGTGGTGGTGATTTGTGATCCAGGCATTAAAATAGAAGAAGGGTATGAAGCGTATGACTCTGGTAAAAAAGAAGACGTTTTCATCAAATACCCAGACGGAGAATATTACGAAGGCGAAGTTTGGCCAGGCTGGTGTCATTTCCCTGATTTCACAAAAGCAACAGTTAGAAATTGGTGGCAAGAAAAACTTAAAGCTTACACAGATCTTGGGATTTTGGGCTTGTGGAATGACATGAACGAAATTGCCACTTGGGGGCAATATTTGCCTGATTTGATGGAATTTGATTATGAAGGAGAAAAAGCCTCAACCCGTAAAGCTCGTAACGTATACGGAATGCAGATGGCGAGAAGTACCTACGAAGGGGCTAAACAAAACTCCCCTAATAAAAGAGTCTTTAATTTAACTAGAGCAGGTTTTTCTGGTATACAACGATACGCTGCTGTTTGGACTGGCGATAATGTAGCAGATGATGAACATATGCTTTTAGGTGTTCGACTGGTTAATAGTTTAGGATTGGCTGGTGTAGCATTTTCTGGTTATGACATAGGCGGATTTGCTGGAGATGCTGATAGCCAACTCTTTGCTAGATGGATCTCTATTGGTGCTTTTGCACCTTTCTTTAGAGGGCACAGCATGATTAATAGTAGGGATTCGGAACCGTGGGCTTATGGTGAAGAAGTAGAAGAAATCTCTAGAAACTATATCAATCTTCGCTATAAAATGATGCCTTATATCTATTCCGCCTTTTACCAAGCCCATGAAAAAGGAATTCCTGTGGCTAGAAGTTTGGCAATCTATCATCCGCATGACGAAAAAATTTACCATTCACTATATGAGAATCAGTATTACTTCGGTCCTGACATTATGGTAGCTCCAGTAGCTAGTAAGGTAAATTTAGCAAAGGTTTACTTCCCCGAAGGCGAATGGTACGATTTATTCAACGATACGTTTTATAGGGGAAATCAGGAAGTAATTGTAGAATGTCCTATAGAAAGATTACCCGTGTTCGTAAGAGCTTCAGCCATTATTCCAATGCAAGACAAGCTGGAGAACTTGAGCCAAAATCATAATGATTGTCTTCACTTACATATTTACGGAGGAAAAGAAGAAAACAAATATGAGTATTATGAAGATGACGGAGACTCTTTCAATCATGTAAATGGTGAGTTTTACAGAAGAAAAATAGTTTTTCAACCTGCCAACCGGAAGTTAGTTCTGAACCCTACGGAAGGAACTTATTCTACTCAATACCAAAAAATCAAATTATTCTTCCATGGCTTTGAAGGCAAAATAAACGGAAAAATACAGGTTAATCAACAGACTATCCCCTTGGAAAAAGAAGATTTCAATTTTATAGATCAAATTTCCAATTTCGACCCATTACCTGAAAATGAAAGAATTAATTTAAAGGTAAATGATTTGCCAAATGCAGTATTCAATTTGGATGATGATAAAATAGAAATCAATTGGTAATTAGCCGCTTTCTTTATCTTTAGCTTTAAATAACCTATGCGAAAATTTTTTTTATTTCTGTCAATTATTGTAGCCACCTTTAATTTTTCTTGCGAATCCGTTCAAGATGAAATGCAACAGGATATTATTTTAAAATATCCTGAAAAAGCAAAGGACATGAACATTTATGAAGTCAATATAAGGCAATATACACCTGAGGGTACTATAAATGCTTTTATTCCACATATGGATCGATTAAAGAATATGGGAGTTGATATTTTGTGGATTATGCCTGTGCAACCTATCGGTAAGAAAAACAGAAAAGAACCTTTAGGAAGTTATTATTCTATTAAAGATTACACCGCTATCAATTCTAATTTTGGTTACCTAAAGGATTTCAAAAACCTTGTTGAGAAAGCTCATGAAAAAGATATGATTGTCCTTTTGGATTGGGTAGCCAACCATACGGCATACGATCATCATTGGGCAGAAGAACATCCTGAATTTTACAATTTGGATTCCTTGGGAAATCTTCAATCTCCAGTTGAAGATTGGACAGATGTGGCAGACCTCAATTATGACAACAAGGATTTACACCAAGCGATGATTAAGGAAATGAAATGGTGGATAACTGAAACAGATATCGATGGATTTCGATGTGATATGGCCGGCATGGTTCCCAATGAATTTTGGAAAACAGCTATAGATAGTCTGGAAGCAACAAAAGATGTTTTTATGCTTGCTGAATGGGAAGAACCAAAAATACATGATGCTGGATTCGACATGTCTTACGGCTGGGAATTCCACCATATGCTTAATAAAATAGCTAAGGGTAAAGCAAATGCAGATTCTATTGTGACTTACTTAAAAAGAGATGCTAAAAATTATGATTCGACAGCTTTTAGAATGCATTTCACATCAAATCATGATGAAAATAGCTGGGCTGGAACTGTTTTTGAAAGAATGGGAGATGCTTACAAGGCATTAGCTGTTTTAACTGCCACTATTCCTGGAATGCCGTTGATTTATAGTGGTCAGGAAGCCGGATTAGATAAAAGACTACCATTTTTTGATAAGGATAGCATCGATTGGTCAAATCTCGAATATGAAGAGTTTTACAGTCAATTATTTATGCTTAAGAAAAATAATCCCGCTTTATGGAATGGTGCTTTTGGTGGAAATTTCAATGAAATTAATGCAAAGCAAAATTCAAGTAACCTGCTGGCATTCAGTAGAAAAAAAGATGATAATGAAGTGATTGTCATTTTAAATTTATCTGACAGTATACAAAATCTACAGGTAGATACTGAATACCAAGGCAAAACTTATCAAAAAGCAAACAATCCAGAATTAAGTGTGAATTTCACTGAAAAGCAGGAATCAATGGCATTTGACCCATGGTCATACATGATCTTAACTAAAAACAGCTTGAACTCTCTATAATGGATACTATATCGATCTCCTCAACAAAACCGAAATTAAGTTTTTGGGAAATATGGAACATGAGCTTTGGCTTTTTGGGTATTCAATTTGGCTTTGCTTTACAAAATGCAAACGTCAGCCGAATTTTTGATACACTAGGTGCAGAAAAAGAAAGCTTACCTATTTTATGGTTGGCTGCTCCTGTAACTGGACTTTTAGTCCAACCTATTATAGGCTATTACTCTGACAAAACCTGGATTCCTAAGTGGGGAAGGCGAAGGCCATTTTTTGCTATTGGGGCAATTTTAGCCACCATTGCCTTATTTATAATGCCCAACTCTCCGAGTCTATGGATTGCTGTGGGAATGTTATGGGTTATGGATGGCTCAATAAACGTAAGTATGGAACCCTTTAGAGCGCTTGTTGGGGATATGCTTCCTAATGAACAAAGGTCCAAAGGATTTGCCATGCAAGCTGTTTTTATTGGCATTGGCGCAGTCATAGCCTCAGCATTACCTTACATATTTACTAACTGGCTAGGCTTTAGTAACCAAGCGCCAGATGGTCAGATCCCTGATTCTGTAAAATGGTCATTTTATATAGGTGGAGTTGCTTTTTTCTCTGCTGTTATGTGGACAGTTTTCAACACTAAAGAATATCCACCGGATGATATTGAGAAACTTAAGCTAGAAAATAGCGAAAGAGGAGTTTTTACTGGTTTGGCTGAATCATTTTTAGGAATATTCAAAATGCCTAAAACCATGGTTCAATTGGCATTCGTTCAATTCTTTTCCTGGTTTGCCTTATTCGCTATGTGGATTTATACAACACCTGCAGTAACTGAGCATGTCTATGGCACAACCGATACAAAATCTGCAATTTATAACGAAGGTGCCAATTGGGTAGGTATCATGTTTGGAATGTATAATGGTATCGCTGCTTTAGCTGCCTTTTTATTACCTCTGCTTGCCAGATACTTTGGGAGAAAAGGAACGCATATGCTTGCTTTGTTTTGTGGAGCAGCGGGTCTTATATCCATCTTTTATATTAACAACCCTGATCTTCTAATCATTAGTATGATCGGTGTAGGTATCGCCTGGGCTAGTATCTTATCATTACCTTATGCAATACTTAGCGCTGCATTACCTTCTGATAAAATGGGATATTATATGGGAGTATTTAATTTCTTTATTGTAATTCCGCAGATTGTAGCAGCAGGCATTCTTGGGTTTATTATAAAAACCTTCTTTTACAATGACACAATTTATGCTTTAATTATTGGAGGGGTTTCCATGATTATTGCAGGGCTTTTAAGTTTATGGGTAAAGGATAAGGATGAAGAAAAAGTTACTAAGATTTAGAAATCCCTCTTTTACTCAAAAAATATACTTGTAAGTAAATGACCCCGATCATGTAATTTACAACTATAAAAATCTAGTATTCCTTTTATTTTCAGTGCGATTGTCTTTTTTTTATAGGAAACTCGAACTATTAATAGACTAGTATAATTTCAAAAGAATATTTAGTCATTAAACAACTAAGGAATAAAATGAAAAAACTATTACCCATCATCATAATGTTGCCCATATTATTTGCAACAGTTAATTTGAATGCACAAAAACAATCTTCTTGGACAAAAATAGATGTTGACGATTCAGAACGATTAATTCCGGTAAAAAAACAAAAAGATTTCCGTACAAATGTTGATGATTTAAAATCATATTTAAACCAAAATAAAGAATCACAACTTTCCATCCCCTACCCTGATGGGGAATTTAAGTCCTTCAAGTTGAAGGAAGCTAAAATCATGCAAGCAGAATTAGCTGCAAAATTTCCTAATATTAAAGCATATATCGGCATCAACCCTGAAACAGGTGATAATATTCGGATATCAATCGGTACAGACGGCTTTCATGCTATGGTCTTTTCAAAAAGTGGAGTATTCTTTATTGATCCGGTTTCAAAAAAAGATAAATCCAAATACCAAGTATATTACAAAAAGGACTTGAATGCTGAACTAATCAATAAAAATTTTTATGAAGAGGAACCTATAATTGCCGATAAACAAAAATTTTCAGAAGTTAAAAGAAAAGTTGAGTCAGGATTAGTAGAGCGCCCATCAGGTACTGAATTAAGAACTTACCGATTAGCGGTTGCCACAACAGGCGAATATACGCAGTTTCATGGTGGAACAGTTGAAGATGCTTTATCCGCCATAGTTACCACAATGAATAGGGTAAACGGGATATATGAAAGAGATATTGCTGTCACCATGATTCTAGTCGATAATAATGATCAACTAATCTATACGGATGCTGCAAATGACCCATACACAAATAATAATGCAAACTCATTTATTAATGAAGTTCAAACTGACATTACAAATATAATTGGCAGTGAAAATTTTGATATTGGCCATGGCTTTTCAACTGGTGCAGGAGGTTTAGCTTCCTTAGGGTCAGTTTGTATTGATAGCAGAAAAGCAAGTGGCGTTACTGGATTATCAGAACCAATAAATGATCCGTATGACGTGGATTATGTAGCGCATGAAATTGGGCATCAATTTGGTGCTCCACATACTTTTAATGGTGTAGTGGGATCTTGTGCTGGTGGAAATAGAAGTGCAGGTTCTGCTTATGAACCTGGAAGTGGGACCACCATCATGGCTTATGCCGGCATTTGTGGTAGTGATAATATTCAAAATAATAGTGACCCCTATTTTCATGCAGCTAGTTTAGACTTTATGACTGTTTTTTCTCAGGATAATGCTGGCAATGGTTGTGCAGAAATAACTAGTACTGGTAATAACCTGCCTATAGTGGATGCTGGGGAAGGCGAATTTACAATTCCAATAAACACTCCTTTTCAATTAAATGGAAGCGCCACGGATCCAGATAATGATGGACTAAGTTACACTTGGGAGCAATATGATTTGGGTCCCGCTGGAAACCCTAATAGCCCATCAGATAATGCTCCACTTTTTCGGTCATTTGAACCTACAGCCGATAGTTTCAGGATATTTCCTCGATTATCAGATATTTTAAATGGTACCCAAACGCAGGGCGAAATACTTCCCTCTTATTCTCGTGAATTAAATTTCAGATTAACTGTTCGAGATGATCAACCGATTGCTGCAGTAGATTATGACGACCTAAGCTTAAATGTGACAGATCAGGCAGGCCCATTTACCGTAGATGAATTTACAGGCGATTATATTGGCTATTCAGCAGTTACTGTAAATTGGCAAGTGAATGACACCGATCTTCCTCCAGTTAATGCTCAATTTGTTGATATTTATATTTCAACAGATGGAGGCATCACCTTCACTGAAAAAGTGGCTGAAAATACTAAAAATGACGGGGCTGAAGTAATTACAATGCCTAATGTCACCACAACGTCAGCCAAAATTAAAGTAGTTGCTGCTAATAATGTTTTCTTTAACATTAGCCCTGGTGTATTCGCAATTACTGAAACCAATGAACCAACTTTTATTCTTAAGTTAAATAATGATCTAGACAGCTATTGTCCGTCAGATGAAATTATATTTACAATTGAAAGTGAATCTATACTAGATTTTAATAATCCAATAGAACTTAGCTTTGATCAAATAACTGATCTAACTGGTAGTTTTGATAATACAACTATTAATCCGGGTCAATCAACTACCTTAAGAATCAGTAATACCAATGAAGTTTCGGGCGAATTCACCTTAGCTTTAGAAGCCAATTCAGGTAATATTTCTAGATCGATAGAAGTACCATTCACAATTGCAAATATCCCAGTTGCTCCTACTATTACTTCTCCCACTAATGGACAGATTGACTTACCATTAAATCCAACTTTATCATGGGATGATAACAATATTAATTCTTCATATTTGATTGATATTGCTTTGGATCCTGACTTTACAACTATTATTTCTACTGCCACAACAACAGAAAAAGAATATTCAATCGAATCTAATCTGGAAGGCAGCACAACATATTATACCCGAGTAAAAGCCGATAATAATTGTGGGGAAAGTAGTTTTGCAGTTGTTTCATTTACAACAGCTCAGATTACTTGTGACGAATTTACCTCTTCAGATTTACCTATAACAATCGAAAGTGAATCAGCAAATACCAAGCAATCAATACTGAATATCTGTTCAAGTGGAACTGTTGAAGGCATTGAAGTCACGAATGTGATTGGAACACATACTTACATAAATGATCTAAGCTTCAAATTAATTAGTCCATTGGGCACAGAAGTGGTCTTATTAGCCAATATATGTGGAGATGAAGATGATTTTAATATTTCATTTAGTGATGACGCCGAAAGTTCCAATTTCACTTGTCCTCCTACTGATGGAGAAACATATCAGCCTCAAACTCCATTAAGTGCTTTCTTAGGAGAAGATATTCAAGGAGAATGGACTTTAATTGTTGAAGATGGAGCTAGTGCTGATGGAGGCGAATTACAAAGCTGGGGGCTAGAATTATGTATTGGTAATTATGAACCTTTAGAAATAAATCGTCCCTCAGATTTAACAGCAGAGGAAGATGAAGATGGGAATGTAGTTTTAAATTGGTCAGATAATTCAGACAATGAAACAGGCTACACCATTGAGAGATCACTAGGAGATAATACAAATTATGAAAAATTAACGGATGTTGAAATGAATGTATTTTCCTTCACAGATGTTTCCACTGAACCAGAAACTACATATTTCTACAGGGTTAAGGCCTTCAATTCCGATTGTCAAGGGGGATTCTCAGAATCGGTTCTAATTGAAACAGTGACTGCTCTACCAGAGGCACCTTCTAATTTATCAGTCACAGTTGTAAATGATTATACTGCAAGATTAACTTGGGAAGATAATGCCATAAATGAAGAAGCATATATAGTTGAACGCTCAGTTGGATCAGAAGATTTTGTACAAATAGCTGAATTAGATCCTGATACCGAAGATTTTGAGGAAGTTCTAGAAATTGGACAATATACCTACAGGGTTTTCGCAACTAATATTAGAGGAAATTCTGAATTCTCAAACGAAGTAACTATTGACGATCAGGTTTTAAATACTAATGAAGAATTGCTCCATAAAATATTAATGTATCCAAATCCTGCTAAGAATATTGTTTACATTAATAATACAAGCAATATCCTACTTAATAAATTACAAATTAAAAACACATTAGGGCAGCTAATTAAAACTGATATCCAAATTGATAATAATCATTTAATCGAAATACCTGTACAGTCTTTATCAAAAGGAATGTATTTTATTTACATAGAATCAGATAAAGGAAATTTAGTAAAGAGGCTAATTATTGAGTAAAAATGTAAATTAAAAAAAGAAGCTGGTTTAAAAGTTCGAACTACCAACTTTTAAACCAGCTTATCTTACTTTTTCTCAATTGAAAATTAACCTATAGTTTCCACTACCAAATTATGGTTGGTGTAAATACAAATATCAGCTGCAATGTGTAAGCTCTCCCTCACTATATCTTCTGCTGATAATTTGTCTCCAGCGTGCTTTTTCAAAGCCGTGGCCGCAGATTGAGCATACATACTACCCGATCCTATCGTTGCAATTTGATTATCAGGTTCCAAAACATCACCAGTTCCTGAAATGATCAAGACCTCATCTTTATCCGCTACAATCATCATGGCTTCAAGCTTTCTCAGATATCGATCCGTTCTCCAGTCTTTTGCTAACTCAATAGCAGAACGCTTCATATTCCCTCCAAAAGCATTCAATTTTTCATCAAATTTCTCTAATAGATTAAAAGCATCTGCAGTAGAACCGGCAAAGCCCGTTACGATTTTACCATCCTGAAGCTTTCTGATTTTTTTAACATTGCTTTTGGCAACCGTATTGCCCATAGTTGCCTGACCGTCTGCTCCTATTGCGACTTGACCTTTGTGGACCACCGCGCAAACGGTGGTTGATTTTATATTTTGCATAAAATGGAAATGTTTTATTATTTTCTCAGCTTAGGATTTGCTTTTTTTACTCATGGAATCTAAATCAGGTAAAAAGAATAATCCTACAAGAGTAAATGCCAAGAAAATTAAAAAGACGATTAATAAATACATTATTTCAGTTCTTTTATTTTATTAAATATACGATAAATCAATTTAAATGTTAAAAGAAACAAACTAAAGAGTAAAGCTAAACCAGCTATTATCGCATAATTTTCAAGTGTAGTTAAGTTTTCCTTAAAAATTATAGACACTATACCTGCACCGGAAGCAATTGTTAGAGTAAAAGAAAAACCTAATAACTGCCTCAAAAAAGCTATTTCCTCCTTTAGCTTCTGCTCGTTCATTCTAAATTAAATCAATATTCTCACTGGGTCTTCTAACAATCCTTTTAGGGTTTGTAAGAAGGCAGAACCTACTGCCCCATCCACAACTCGGTGGTCACAAGAAAGCGTTACTTTCATTACGTTTCCAGGAACCAATTGACCGTCTTTCACAATAGCAGTTTGTTTGATCCCTCCTACTGCCAAAATACAAGCATCAGGTGGATTAATTATGGCAGTGAATTCTTCCACACCAAACATACCTAAGTTAGAAACAGTGAAAGTATTACCTTCCCAATCTTTTGGTTCTAATTCTTTATTTTTTGCTTTTTGAGCAAAATCTTTGGCCTCAGTTGCAATATGTGATAATGATTTATTATCGGCAAAACGAATCACAGGAACTAATAAGCCTTCCTCAACTGCTACTGCCATTCCAACATGAATATGATTATTTCTTCTGATTTTATCTCCCATCCATGAACTATTCACCTTAGGATGCTGACGTAGTGAAGCTGCTACTGCTTTAATCACCATATCATTAAAAGATATCTTCACAGGACTTACCTCGTTAATACTCTTTCTTGCTTCCATAGCTTTGTCCATGTTAATTTCCATGGTCACATAGAAGTGAGGAGCCGTAAACTTACTTTCAGAAAGTCTTTTAGCTACAGTTTTTCTCATCTGCGAAACTTTCACCTCTTCATAGCTTTCTTCTCCCACTACTTGAGGAATACTCATCCCCTTCTCTGAAGAAGAATCTTGTTTTGCTGATTCCTGAGATTTTTGCTTAGGTGTGAAGTTTTCAACATCAGATTTAATGATTCTACCATTTCCGCCTGAGCCTTCCACATCAGCTAAATCAATCCCTTTGTCTTTGGCAATTTTCTTAGCCAATGGGCTAGCAAATATTCTTCCTTTACCTTCACCACTCTTTTCTTTATTTGCAGCATCAACAGGTGGAGTTGGTTTAGCACTACTTGAAGCAGATTTACTTTCTGATGATTTATCTTCAGATTTTTCTTTCTTTTCTTCTTTATCCTCCTTCTTGCTTGCTCCTCCTGAAGATTTTTGTTCATGCGCCTTGATTAATTTTTCATAATCAGCACCTTCTTCACCAATCACGGCAATAACGCCATCAATTGGGGCAGCATCACCTTCTTTTATACCAATATATAATAATGTACCGTCTTCATAAGCCTCTAATTCCATAGTGGCTTTATCCGTTTCAACTTCAGCTAAAATATCTCCAGCTTCTACTTTATCGCCTTCTTTCTTCAACCAAGAAGCGATTACCCCTTCTTCCATGGTATCACTCATTTTCGGCATGGTGATTAAAGTCGCATTCACATCGGATGCATCAATTTCTTCTCCGCTATTTTTTTCTGATTTCTTATCATCAGATTTATCTTTTGTACCTGATTCCTTTTTGTCATCAGCTTTCTCAGATTTATCAGAGCCTCCACCGTTTTCGATCTCTTTCAGTAATCCATCAATATCTTCCCCCTTTTCACCTATGATGGCAATCACTCCATCCACGGGTACTGCATCTCCTTCTTTAATTCCGATATGTAAAATTACTCCATCCTCGTAAGATTCTAATTCCATTGTGGCTTTATCGGTTTCTACCTCAGCCAATATATCTCCTGATGATACCTCATCGCCCTCTTTAACTAACCATGAGGCTATTACGCCTTCCTCCATGGTGTCACTCATTTTGGGCATTTTTATTACTTCAGCCATATATGTCGATTTCTATTAAACTTGTCAAAAATAATGGGAATTCAACCTTAATTCAAATTAATTGAAGTAAAGTATTAAGAATACCCAAAAACTTTCCTAATGTTTTGAAATTAGGCAAAATTAAAAAGCCCGCACCATATTAAGGAACGGGCTAAACAATTTATTTATAATTCTTTATTCAGCTGGCTCAGTGGTTTCTTTTTCATTATACGCTTTATTTAAACCTTCAATTACATCGTTTGTAATCTCCAATCCTTTATTAGCATATAAAACATCACTTCCTCTTGAGTAAGTTAAAACTAATTGAAGATTATTTTCATCTCCATATCCTTTTAAATAGTCACTAATAGATTTATAAAGTTTATTATTCAAGTCCGCCTCCTTTTGACGTAATTTCATTGATAAATCCTCTTGATATACTCTTAAATTCTGTTGCTTCTTCATCAAGTTTTCTTCCAAAGCTTTACCTTGCGCCACAGTCAAATTCTGAGCTGTTCTTTGGAAATCACTGATTTCATTTTGCAAACCCTGAGCTCTGTTTTGATATTCTTTCTCATATTTTTGAGAAAGCTCAGCCAATTCAGATTGAATTTCTTTCATGAAATCATACTTAGATAATAAGGAATCAGAATGAACATAAGCTATCGCTACATTTTGATATATTTTATCATCTTTCTGCTCATTTGAAGTACTTTCTGCTGATTGCTCACTTCCACTAAATTTGTCAATAAATAAATAAGCTACTGCAACAATTAAAATGACATTTAATACTAGTAATAAGTTTTTCACGTGTGTTCTATTTTAAATTAGGTTATATAAACGCTTGCAAAGTTAATCAAACAAATCAAAGTGCAAAGCTTTAAAAAAACAGATTCAACCTAATTTATCACCTTTGTTCTCCTCCTCCTTTTCGGATTCTTTGTATTCATATAAAAATTGGTGATCAGGATTAGTGAAATTATAATGCTCACCATCATCTTCAAACTCTTCCTCTTCCCAATCTTTTTCAAAATACAATTTCAATTCAGCTTGTCCAGCAAATTCATTTTTCATCCAAAGAGCAACCAAAAGACCACTTAGCAAGCCCATCAAGTGCGATTCCCATGAAATGTGTCCATCTTGAGGTAGAACTCCGTAAAACATGCCGCCATATAAAAGTAATACTACAAATGAAAGCGCTAAGGAAGATTGATTTTTGCGAAGCAAACCGCTGAACAAAATAAAGGATGCAATTCCGTAAATCACTCCGCTTGCACCAATATGGTAAGCCTCACGAGCTATTATCCAGACAAAAATGCCTGTTACTAAATAAATATAAAGCAGTGCCTTAAGTGCAATTTTATCATAAAAGAAAAAGAGGATTATAATTAATAGCATAAGAGAAAAGCTATTGGATAGCAAATGCAAGAAATCTCCGTGAATGAAGGGTGAAGTGAAAATCCCTATAGTGCCTAATAAGTGCCTTGGCATGATGCCAAAATGAGCGAAATTGGTTGCAAAACCCCATTCAGCAGCTTTCACTAACCAAAGGATTAAGATAATGTAGCTACCAAAGACCACACTCTGCCGAAAAAGAGATTTTTCTTTAGACATACAATAAAGATACGAAATTCCTGAAAAAAGGTCGCGATTTTTAAAAGTAGATGTCTTGAGCCAGACGATAGGTATTAGCATGTGCCTCAAGTATGTGAGCTATTTTTTCTGAATAACCACCTCCCATGCTCGTTACAACTGGGATTTCATTTTTAAAGCAATGCTCAAAGACTATTTTATCCCGCTCTTTGCATCCTGCAATACTCAATCCCAATCTACCTAATTTATCTGTTGCTAAAACATCCACTCCCGACTGAAAAAAAATAAAATCAGGTTGTTGTTCATCTATCAATCTAGGGAGATTTTCTCTTAATACTCTGAGGTAGGTTTTATCATCTGTCTTATCTTCTAATTCAATATCTAAATCAGATTTTTCTTTTTGCATAGGATAATTTCCTTTTCCATGCATGCTGAAAGTAAAAACATCGGGATTGTGTCGAAAAATTTCTGCTGTTCCATTACCTTGATGCACATCCAAATCCACTACTAAAATCTTTTTAGCTTTCTTGTTTTTCAATAAATAAAGAGCTGCTATTGCAATGTCATTTAATAAACAAAAGCCTTCTCCCCTGTCCGTAAAAGCATGATGAGTTCCACCGGCAATATTCATAGACACACCATATTGCAACGCAAAATTGGCAGCATCTATAGTACCCTGATTAATTATTCTTTCTCTTTCTACCAAAGCTGCTGACAATGGAAAACCAGTCCTTCTTTCTTCCTTCCTGCTTAATGTTAAGTTTTTAAGCTTATGCCAATACTCTTCCTTATGAATGGCTAAAATATCTTCCTCAGAAAGTAAATTAGGTGAAAAGAAATTATTTTCAGTTACTGTTCCCTCATAAAGCAGCTGCTCAGGCAGTAATTCATACTTCTCCATGGGAAAGCGATGATTTTCAGGTAATGGATGTGCGTATTCTTTTCGGTAGGCGATTTTTAACATTTTGGCAATGGTATCTGAAAATAACTCAAGATAATACAGTGTGTTTAATTTTTAAGAAAATAAATATTCTTCAACAAAAAAATGCTGACTCTCTCGAACCAGCATCATATTCTAATAAATAATTTCACTCCTTGTCATCTGCCTCGTACTAATCTAGCAATTACAGATATGAGCAGCAATACCAAAAATATGTAAAAAATTATTTTTGCTATTCCCGCGGCTCCAGCGGCTATGCCTCCAAATCCTAATACAGCTGCTACTAGCGCAACAATTAAGAAAATTACAATCCATCGTAACATAGTGTAGATTTAAGGTTAAAAAATGATTATTCATCGATTATATAACCTTTTGTACGAGTACAATCCATAAAAGATTAGTAAATCTACATAACCCCTTAATTATTAATTATTTACATGATTTATGAATTGATTATTTAGACTTAAATTATTAAGCTTGTAGGTGCATTTTTATAAATTTCTAACCAATTGATTTGAATTGGAAAGTTGAAAATTAAGTTGTTGACTTGGACTTAAATTTTGATGTAAATAATACCGAAACACCTACACCGAGCAAAAGTCCACTGAGAAAATCAATACCTTCATTTTCAAATGAAAAATTTAAGGTCATACCAGTTATGATCATTAATACACTAATGATATTTTTATTGCTCATGTTAAATAAATTAAAATTGAATTATCATTTGAAATTAAAGGGTTTTCATGTTGTTTTTTTAATCATTAGAATATAATGACTTACAATCAATCTACATCATATTCTTCTTCATCAGAAACAAATGAGTAAAGGGTATCATCTAATTTCAGATTATCTTCATTGAAATCGCTAACGAATTTATTCATCACTTCATCATCTACTTCTTCAACATTCAAACCAATATCCAATCCAATTCCGTATTCCCCGCCATTGTCCATATCTACATGCTCTTGAACTTTTACCAATTCCTCATCTTCTATTTCATCTATCATTTCCGCGATATACAGGCCGATTTCCTCTTCAACACTATCTAAAGTTCTTAAATCACCATTTTCATCTTCTTGAAATTTGATTGGTTTGAAATTTGGAAATTTCTGTGCGGCTTTGTGTTCTGCTAATTCATATACTTCACTAGCGTGGTGTAAACGCAAAGTATAAATTACCGCATCGTAAATCACTTCTTTTCCTTCATACATTCCTGGAAAGCGAAAATGCTTATACTCATCATTATTGTCATCTGTATCAACTAAAACAAAGTTGTTTTTTTGCTGGGCAATTTTCTGCTTCAATTTTTCGATTTCTACGGCATCAAAGCCTGGATTTTGAGCACTCATAGTTTACTGGTTAGTATTGGGGAAATAAATTACAATTTTTTTTCAGAAAACACAATAAAATAAAATTTATTCACTCTTTTTACTAACTGCTTCAAAAATGCTATTTACAATAGCTAAAATAACACCAAATAATAGCGCCCACCAAAAACCATCTACATAAAAACCATCCACCAGATAATCCGCTAGCATTATCATTAAAGCATTGATTACCAGCAAGAAAAATCCAAGAGTAAATACCGTTACTGGAATGGTTAATATTACTAAAAGAGGTTTTAGAGTTGCACTGAAAAGTGCTAAAAACAATGAGACTACTAAGGCATCAAAAAAACCTTCAACATGGGCTCCTGGGAGAATATACGAAGCCACAATTACAGCTAATGAGGATAAAAGTAATTTGATTAAAAAGTTCATTTACAAAAATTTTACACTTAAAAATATCTTTCATTCAACACCTTTTGATGGTGCTTCCAATGTCCAACTGTGATATACCATAAACTCGTAATAGAAATGGGCTTACCATCGGCTTCCCCTTCTTTTTTAAGAATTTTTTCAGGCATTGATTGGAATAAAGATAAGTGACTTTTTCGTAAATGATAAAATTCTTCCGCCATTTTTGATTTGTCCTGACGAGAATATTCTGAAGCTGCGGCATAATCGTTTTCAGAAAATCCGGGAAGTGAACCAGTTTCACCTCTGGCGATAGAAAGCGCTCGAAAAACCATAATTCGCTCAGTATCTACGCAATGCTGCATTAACTGAGCCACACTCCATTTTCCTTTTTCATATCTGTATTTCCATTTTTCATCAGGGATATTATTGATCAACACAGATATTTCACTGATTTGATGTTTGAGTTCAGTTTCAAGATCATCTTTTACTAAATCAATATATCCTTGGTAAAAAGGAGCGTGTACTAAGTTCATATAGTTTTATTTACTCTTTAATGGCGTCCATTTTTTTGGCTACCTCCTCGGCTTCTGCCATTTTCTGATCTGCCTTCTTTCTGTCAATACTGCTTAATTTATGATATTCTGCTAGAAGTTTCTTATATTCTTCGTTTAACTTCTCTTTTTCTGATTTCTTTTTAAATAATCCAAACATAGTTTTTTCTTTAGTCTTGAAAACAGTACCCTATTCAATTTGTTTGAATTACTTTCAAACCATCCGAAAGAAAATTTAGTAAATTTTTTTTCCTTTCAGGCATTTCTTCCACCGGAAACTTAATGCTCAGCTTTATGAAATTATTATTTTCTAAATGGTCATTAAGTTCCTCTAAACTGATCTTACTTAGAAGTACGTAATTATTAGATTTATAATCGTATTCCCATGGAGAATTGTTGATACAAAAATAAATACTCTGAGAATTTCTAAAGTTTTCAACCAATTCCAAACCATATTCTTTCACATAGCTTCCTTGTAGATGAAAAGTGGAAGAAATGAAATTACCCCAATAGAACATCGTTCGAAATGCTAGAATATCTTCTTTAGTGAAAAAAGCAGGAAAATCTAGCATCATAAATGGTAGGCGCTTATAATTTTCGCCTTTTGAAATCTTTCCATTGGTCAGATTTAACTCTTTAGGTAATTTTCCTTTAAAAAGCTCAAGTTCATTTCGAACGTCCTTTTGCATTTCGTCCAGAAAATCCCATACTTTTTCCATCATTCTATATTTAATCAATAGAATAGTGGGGTCTGAAGCTAAATCTAATTCTTGGGTGGTGAATTTTGACATAAATAAAAAGGGCAAGCTTTTAAACCTACCCTGTAAAATTTCAATTCTAATTTTTAAACCTGATCAGGCTTTTGAATAATTTTTAACACCACCTCATGCGGATCATTATCTTTATCAGTTAATTTAATCCGCACCATTGGATTATCCGCTTTTATCTTATCCTCAATATCAATGATTTTAAACTGACTAAGCTTAGCTTCAATTTCTGGAGCCAGTTCTTTAATTGCTTTTGCAATTTCCACTTCAAGCTGACTAGGATTATATTGTTGTGTTATCATAGTTCTTTTCTGTTTTTCTTAAATCTAATAATTTTAATGGAAAAATAATATCTATCATAAGATAATTACCATCTAATTAAGGCAGAAGCCCAAGTAAATCCGCTACCAAATGCCGCTAAACAGACTAAATCACCTTCTTTTATTTTTCCTTCATGCCAGGCTTCACTTAAGGCAATTGGAATAGAAGCTGCAGTTGTATTTCCATATTTTTGAATGTTATTGAAAACTTTATCGTTAGACAAGCCCATTTTAGACTGAATGAATTTAGAGATCCTTAAATTAGCTTGATGTGGGACTAACATATCAATATCAGAAGGTTTCAAGTTATTTGCCTCTAATGCCTCATTGATCACTTCCTGAAAACGAACGACAGCATGTTTAAAAACCATATTTCCATTCATATAAACTTTATAGCCAGAAGTGTCCAGTATTTGCTCGGGTTGCCTTTCTTCTCTTGATCGGCTACTGCCAGGATCTTTTACATATAATTCTTCTGCATAAGTTCCTTCTGCATGTAAGTGTGTTGATAAAACTCCTTGCTCATCCGTTGCGCTCATAATGGCTACTCCTACCCCATCACCAAAAATAACGGCTGTGGACCGACCTCTGTCCGACATATCAATAGCTGTGGATTGGATCTCACCTCCTACTACCATGATGTTTTTATACATCCCAGTTTTAATAAATTGGTCTGCCACGGACAAACTATAAACAAAACCTGAACATGCATTTCGGATATCTAAGCAACCAATAGTTTCCATCCCCATTTCACGTTGCAATAACACACTCGAACCAGGGAAGAAATAATCAGGCGTAATGCTTGCGAAAATGATGAAATCAATCTCCTCATTTTTCATTTTAGCATTTGCTAATGCCATATCAGCGGCAATCTTTGCCATCTTTGCTAAAGAACCTTCTATTTCAGGATCAAAAAAACGTCTTTCCTTTATACCTGTCCTTTCAGTAATCCATTCATCGGTTGTATCTATCCACTTCGCAATATCATCGTTAGTCACCACTGTTTGAGGGACAGCATGACCTAATCCTACTATTTTTGATTTTTTCATATTTAATTTACTCGTTTCCGTTTCCTGTTGCACTTGAAATAAATATAATTTTCAAAATGCGACTCAATATAGAGCAATATTGATTTCTAATCAAAAATAGTAGTCATGCAGAGTATTTAAAAAGGCAGGAATTCAAAGTTTCTTATTCTTCAAACCAAGTTTTATAAAGTGTGTAATTTTTAGCTGTTCTTTCAAATATTTCCGACAAATCTCCTTCGATTTTCTTAACTTTTTTTGCGGGTACTCCTGCATAAATATATCCTGATTCTACAACAGTGTTTTCTAAAATAACTGCTCCGGCTGCAACAATCGATCCTGATTGAACAATAGCATTATCCATGACTATTGCACCCATACCAACCAATGCTGAATCCTCAATAGTACAACCATGAACTATTGCCTTGTGTCCTATTGAAACATTATTACCAATAGAAGTAGCAGCCTTTTTATAAGTACAATGAATAACAGCTCCATCTTGAATATTTGTTCTATCTCCTATAGTAATGCTGTTTACATCACCTCTTACCACAGCACTCCACCAAATACTACATTCCTTACCGATTCTAACATCCCCTACAACCACCGCATTATCAGCTATGTAAGTATTTTCCCCAATAACAGGAGATTTCCCTTCACATTTTTTAATTATTCCCATTTTATATAAAATTTATTAAATATATGTATCTACATTTTATAATAGTGTACTTTTTCAAAGATTTCACAAACATTATAAAAATTCAAGCGTTATAGCGATGAATAAATAAAAACCTCTAATCTATGAAAATTTTAAAAACAACAAGCGCATTAGCACTAGCTGTAATATTAACAATAGCTTGTACCTCCGACCCAAAAGGAGACGAAGCAAAAGTAAGTGAAGCCGAAGAAGTTACAGAAGCTGAAGGTATGGAAATAAGTGTATCTTCTGATGAAGCTGATATGGAATTTGTGGGGACAAAACCTACAGGAAGACATTATGGAATTATTGCCTTAACCGATGGTACTATTAAGGTAAATGATGGAAAAGTAACAGGAGGAAAATTTGTTTTTGATCTAAACCAAATTACCATTACTGATTTAAAGGATGATCAAGAAAATCATCAGAAATTGGTTGGACATTTACAGTCTGACGATTTTTTTGATGCAAAAAACCATCCGCAAGTTACCTTTGAGTTGGTTTCCGTAAAATCTTTAAATCCTGAAAAAACAGCAGATGAATACGATTCTTACCAAGATGAAATGGAACAACCTGCTGAAGATGAAAAAATCACTGAATTGCCTAAATTCGAATTAGAAGGTGCTACTCATGAAGTTACTGGAAATTTAACTATGAGAGGTAAAACTTTAGCTATCACAGTTCCTGCAAAAATTAATGTTTCCGATAATGGTATTGAGGCTTTTACTAACTTCAGCATTGACAGAACGAAATGGGGCTTAATGTATGGAGATGAATCAAAAGCTACTGACAAAGCGAAAGATCAGTTCATTTACAACAAAGTAGGTGTTGGGTTTAATATAAACGCTAAGGCAGAAAATATGTAATTCAATATTTTGAAGAGCTAAAAGGAAGGTTGCTAATGTTTTTTAGCAACCTTTTTTTATGCATTTTTGCACCAAATTAAGCCTTATTGGAATCCTTAAAAATCGATCTATCACCATTTCCTAAATACTGGAACTCATTACTAAATTGGAGTGCTCACTTTAGTTATGTAGCTGTTTTCCATCCTCAACAAGTTGAGCATTATCCTTTTGGGGCTTTTCCAAAATGTATTGCAGTGGGACATGAGAAAGTAAATCTCACAGCTCCTTTCTTTGCATCACTAAAATCTTTTAGTCAAGAAAATCCTCAAAAGAAGCTATTTGGTTATTTAGGCTATGATTTGAAAAATGAATTAGAAAAATTAGAAAGCGAGAATAATTCTGTGATTAATTGGAAACCGATGGAATTCTTTATTCCTGAATGCATAATTTCATTTGAAGGAAATTACCTACTGATTCAAAGCGGCAATTTAAAACATTTTGAAAATGAGATCAAAAAAACACTTTCTGAATGCATTGTAGGCAATGAAACTAAAGCCTCGATTAATAATCTAAAAGCATGGACAACTAAAGCAGAATATCTGAATACGGTAAACAAATTAAGAAACCACATTGAAGAAGGAGATATTTATGAAATCAATTATTGCATCAATTATTCAGCAACCACAGAAAACACAAATCCATTTCAAGTTTTCCAAGAATTATGTAAGAACTCCCCTGCTCCATTTGCCTCATTCTTAAAAATGGACAAAAAACACATCATTTCAGCATCTCCAGAACGCTTTATTAAACTCAAAGACAATAAAATCATCAGCCAGCCAATCAAAGGCACAGCTCGCAGGGGTGAAACTTATTTGGAAGATGAGGGAAATAAAAAGCAATTATCAGAAAGCGAAAAAGAGCGAGCTGAAAATATGATGATAGTAGATTTGGTGAGGAATGATTTAGCCAAATCATCTGAAAGTGGTAGTGTGAAAGTGGATGAAATGTTTGGAATTTACAGCTTTCAGCAAGTACATCAAATGATAAGTACTATCTCTTCCAATAAAAGAAAGGAAACTCACCCAGTAGATGTAATAAAAAATGCATTTCCTATGGGTAGTATGACAGGCGCACCGAAAATCCGGGCAATGGAACTGATTGAGAAATATGAAAACAGTAAAAGAAATGTGTTTTCTGGAAGCATAGGCTATTTCAATGGAGAAAATGAATTTGATTTTAATGTTCTGATCCGCAGCATTTATTTTGATGAGGACAGCAAGCGTTTAAACTATGAAGTCGGAAGCGCAATTACTTATGACTCGGATGCAGAAGCTGAATATGAAGAATGCCTCCTGAAAGCAAAAGCAATTGAAAAAACATTAGGAATCATTTAATCAAATAATTCTTAAATTTCCCGAGGAAAAACTACTGCCATAATGTCATTTTCCAGAATTATTGGCTACCTTTGCCTGTTATTAAAAAATACAATACGAAGCACTTTATAAATACCAAATATGAGTGAATTGATTAAAGATTTGGACATCATTGCAGAAGAAACCAAAACGGATGAATCTTGCGCTGTTCAGGTTTCAAAAGAAGAAAATACGGGTAAAAACCGAAAACTATATATTGAAAGCTATGGCTGTCAGATGAATTTCTCTGATAGTGAAATTGTCACTTCCATAATGAAAGAAAATGGTTTTGACACCACCAATGATTTCAATAATGCGGATGTAATTTTCCTGAATACTTGTTCCATCAGAGAAAAAGCTGAGCTGACGGTTAGAAAAAGATTAACAGATTTCAATAAAGTTAAAAAGAGCAAGCCCGAAATGCAGATTGGTGTATTGGGCTGCATGGCAGAACGATTGAAGACCAAACTTTTAGAGGAAGAAAAAATAGTTGATATCGTAGCGGGACCTGACTCTTACCGTGATTTACCTAATTTGGTGAAAACAGTAGATGATGGTGAAAAAGCAGTAAATACCTTCCTAAGTAGAGAAGAAACTTATGCCGATATTAGTCCTGTTAGACTAAATTCAAATGGCGTAACTGCATTTATTTCAATCATGAGAGGGTGCGACAATATGTGCTCTTTCTGTGTAGTGCCTTTCACCAGAGGACGGGAACGAAGCCGTGACCCTTTCTCCATTGTAAAAGAGGCGCAGGATTTATTCGACAAAGGATATAGAGAGGTAACACTTTTAGGGCAGAATGTGGATTCTTACAAATGGTCTGAGGAAGTTAACAATAAAGCTAGACTAGAGAAAATTGAGAAAAAAGAAGCGGTTGAAGTGATCAATTTTGCCAATCTGATTGAAATGGTGGCTAAGGTTTCTCCTGATTTAAGGGTTAGATTCTCCACTTCTCATCCAAAAGACATAACAGATGAAGTCTTGCATACGATAAAAAAATATGAGAACATCTGCAATTACATCCATTTACCGGCTCAAAGTGGTAATTCACGCATTCTAAAAATGATGAACCGTACTTATGACAGAGATTGGTACATCAACAGAGTAAATGCTATCCGCGATATTTTAGGCCCAGAATGCGGTATATCATCTGATATGATTTCTGGCTTCTGCTCCGAGTCTGAGGAAGAACATCAAGACACTTTAAGTTTAATGGATTATGTGAAATATGATTTCTCTTATATGTTTTACTACTCTGAAAGACCAGGCACTTTAGCAGAGAAAAAATATGAAGATGATATTCCACTTGAAATTAAGAAGAGAAGATTACAGGAAATCATTGATAAGCAAAGAGTTCATTCTTCCGAAAGAAACCATTTGGTGCTAAATAAAGTCCATAAAGTTTTGGTAGAAGGCACATCAAAAAGGTCTGAAGAACAACTGCAAGGAAGAAATTCAGAGAATAAAGTGGTAATCTTTCCAAGAGAAAATTACAAAAAAGGAGATTATGTTGAGGTGTATGTAAACGAATGCACAGGTGCAACATTAATAGGTAAAGCAGTCTAAATATTTTTGCTTTGGATATACAAACTATCAAAAATAGATTTGGCATAATCGGAAATTCCGATCATTTGAACTTTGCCATCAAAGTAGCCATGCAGGTTGCGCCTACTGATATGACAGTGCTCATAACAGGAGAAAGTGGTGTAGGAAAAGAATCGTTTTCTAAAATAATTCACCAGCTAAGCGCTAGAAAACACGGGCAATTCATAGCCGTAAACTGCGGTGCCATTCCTGAAGGAACTATTGATTCAGAACTATTCGGGCATGAGAAAGGATCTTTTACTGGTGCGTATGATGCAAGAAAAGGATATTTCGAAGTAACAGATGGCGGAACAATCTTTTTAGATGAAATAGGAGAAATGCCACTTCCAACACAATCACGTTTGTTGCGAGTTTTGGAAAATGGTGAATTCATCAGAGTGGGTTCTTCCAAAGTAATGAAAACGGATGTTCGTGTCGTTGCAGCCACAAATGTAAACCTGATTCAAGCAGTTGAGAAAGGAAAATTTAGAGAAGATTTATATTACAGATTAAATACTGTCCCAATTTTTGTTCCCCCTTTGCGTGACAGAGGGGAAGACATTGAATTGTTATTTAGAAAATTCACTTCTGATTTTGCAGAGAAACATCATGTTAGCCCAATAAAATTAACCGAAAGCGCTAAGAGAGCATTGATGGCTTATCGCTATCCAGGAAATATACGTCAGTTAAAAAATTTAGCTGAGCAAATATCTCTTTTAGAAATGGAACGTGAAGTTGATCAAGACATCTTGCTGAAATATTTACCACAGGAAGGTAATATGATGCCAGCACTTTATAAAAGCCAAGGTAGCGGCAGCAGTGATAAAGAAAATTTTTCTGAGAGAGATATTTTATACAAAATTCTTTTTGATATGCGAAATGATGTAGAAGACCTTAAAAAGTTGGTTCATAACGTATTGAAAAATGAAAATTATGGCGAGGAAATTCTAAAAGACAACGAAGATTTATTTGAAGTAAAACAAAATGAATTTAAAGAAAACGCTGAAGGTGTAAGAACTCCATTTTTGCTAGACAGTAGGAAAGAAGAGGGCAAAGACACTACCGACAGTTTTGATTTAGAGGAATATCAGGATGCCGACCATGAAGTAGAGGAGGAATCTTTATCATTGGAAAAGAAGGAAAAAGAGATGATAGAAAGGGCTCTATCAAAAAATCAAAATAAAAGAAAATATGCGGCACGGGATTTGGGTATCTCCGAGCGTACATTATATAGAAAAATTAAGCAGTATGACCTTTAAAAGTATTTTAATCTTTTTATTCCTAGCTGTATTTACTAGTTCCTGTGGCGTTTACAGCTTTACAGGAGCTTCTATTGCTCCTGACATAAAAACGATGTCTATCCAATATTTTTATAATGATTCAGGGAATGGACCACCAAATTTGCAGCAGACATTTACAGAAGAGATAAGAGATTATTACCAACAAAACACAAGTTTAGAATTAATTGATAATAATGGAGATTTACAATTAGAGGGTTCCATTACGGGTTATAGGGTTCAGCCGATAAATGTTACAGCTTCTGGAAATCCAAATTTAGCAGATGCAGCTGGAGCTCAAAGATTAACCATCACGGTCAAAGTCAGTTATGTAAATACTAAAGATGAGGTTTTTAATTTTGATAATAAGTCCTTTTCCTTTTATGCTGATTTTGATGCAACTGCCAATACTTTAACTGCTGTGGAAGATCAATTGATTGAGACTATTACAGATCAGATTATTTTAGATATATTTAATGCATCAGTAGCAAATTGGTAAAATTTTGTAACTTTAATTCTTTAACATAGAACCAAGTGGACAAACAAAGGCTTACAACCCTCATAAATCAACCAGAAAAACTCGAAGAAACAGACTTCAATGATTTAATCAATCTGAAGAATGAATACCCCTATTTCCAAGCCTTATCTCCTTTAATCACAAGAGGTTCAAAAAAATATTCCCCTCAAAACGAGAAAAAAAATTTACAATCCGCAGCTATTTATGCTTTAGATAGAAAACACCTGAAAGAAATCTTGACAGAAGATTATGGTTCTCAGGCTACTGCTGCGAAAGAGGTAAAAGAAAAAACTCAACGGGAGACCGCAACATTAAAAGAGAAAAACAAGGTAGTAGAAGCACCTATACAAGAACATAAAAAGCCAGAAACTAAAACAAGCTCTACTTCATCCGATTCTAAAATAGAAGTCACGAAAAACCCAGTCTCGACTCATCTTCCAGATTCCTTTTTTGATGAATTGTTCAAGGAAATGAAAGCTTTGAAAGTTGAAAAAGAAAATTATCAGAAAACCTTAGAAAAATTCGAGGCTAAAAAGTCAGAAGAAACAAAACTGAAAACTACAGCTACTAAAACTTCCACTTCTAAGAAACCCACTGCAAAACCTAAAGCCTCAAGCAGTAAAAATACTAGCACAACGAAAAAATCAGCTGTTGCTAAAACTAAAGCAAAAAAAGCAACTTCAGCAAAGTCTAAAGAAAGCGCAAAGAAAACTTCAAGTAAAAAGGCTAAGAATTCAACAGAGGCCACTGAAAAAAAGCCGAAAAAAGATGAACATGATATAATTGAAGAAATAACTTCAAGAAAAGAATTAAAAATTAGCGATGCTCACAAAAAAGAGCAATTGAACATTATCAACAGCTTTATAGAGAATGAGCCAGTTTTAACAAAGAGAATAAAGCCTGATAATCAGACAAATAAGCAAGAAGCGGAAGATCTTTCGGCTAGCAGCACCAATCTTTCAGACGATGTAGTTTCAGAAACTTTGGCGAAATTGATGATAAAACAAGGAAGAAAGCAAAAAGCCATTGATATTTACAAGAAATTAATTTGGAAATTTCCACAAAAAAAGACGTACTTTGTCGAAATTATAGAAGAGTTAAAAAAAGAATCATAAATACATGTTAACATTATTAATTACTTTAATCATTTTAGTTGCCATTTTATTGGTGTTGGTAGTATTAGCTCAAAATTCTAAAGGCGGTGGATTATCCAGCCAATTTGGAGGTTCTGGAGCTAGTCAGGTTGTAGGTGTAAAAAGAACTGGTGATATACTAGAGAAAATTACTTGGGTATTGGCTATTAGTTTAGTGGTATTAAGCTTAGCCTCTTCTTTTGTAATCAAAACTTCAACAGTGGACACTGGCTTTACTAGTCCAAACATCGAAAAAGCGCAAGACGAAACTTTACTTCCTGGCATGGAAGGTGGCGGTGAAGAAGAAGGTTTATTGCCTCCAACAGAAGAAGAAGGAAATACTGAAGGTCAAGAAGGTGGAAATCAGGAATTGATTGAAGGACTTGAAGAATCAGAAGAAGACGATTCAGAAGAATAATCTTTAACGATAGAAATTAATATAAAAGGGATTCCGAAAGGCTTCCCTTTTTTGTTTTGCATTTTTTTTGATATAAATCTACGACTAGATCAGGAATTTATTTTCACTATATCTTTTAATCTTTAAGCTTTTTTTAGGAAGAGTCAGAGTCACCTCTAAACCTAAACACTTCATCACTTTACCACCACAATTCAAACGAATAATTTAATATTTATTCAATAATTATTTGTATATATTCATTACGTTTAATAACTTTGGTAAACAATATTTTTTTAACCCTTTTAAAACCAAAACAATGAAAACAAAGTTACTGACGTTTGGAATACTTATTTCAGTACTCTCTCTCTCTCTCTCTGCTCAAGAGATTGAGACACGCTGTGGCACAGCTTCGCCTACGGAAGAAGAATTTGATGCCATGCCCCATTTAGGAAATAACAAAGCCCTAATCGCGGTGCTGAAAAGGCATGGACTGCACCTGCCAGAGGACTATTTTGACAAATTAGACAATAGAGGCTTATATAATGGAAGAGGACTCAGCCTTGATGAAGTACGCAACCCAAATGCCAATCCACCTGGAAGAAAAAAAAATGGACAAGACAACCTAAAGGATGGAAGCACCCAAGAAAAGTCATCTGTTTCAAACTTCAGTCCTACCACTTACCTTCCTGTAAAATTTTGGGTTTACATTAATAATGCAGGTGACTCAGCTTTTACCAAAGCGGAGGTAAATGAAATGCTTTTTGGAATGCAAGAAATTTTTCGTAACAGTGGTATTCCGATTGAGTTTTATATGAAGTGCGACCCTGTTTGGATTCAGTCTGAAACTTACTATCATGTCAATCATAGTACCTATGGTACAATGTGGTCAACAAATAAAGATAATAATGCTATAAATGTACATTTGGTAAGGTCTGCAACAGGTTCTGGAGGTGGTTCTGTTTCCGGTTTAGCAGAAAGACCAGGCATATCACAGTATGTTGCCAGACTTGGTTCTGATCCCATTACTGAAAGAATAACTACCTTTTCGCATGAAATGGGACATAACCTAGGACTTATGCATACTCATAATGGTCGGTGCAGCAGTGATAATAATTACGCCTGTAGCGATTGTCGACAAGAACCGGTTGATCGTTACATGACTCAAAACTGTTTTACTGGATTTAGCCAAAGAAAATGTGAGGTGAATGGAGATGCATTATGCGACACCCCAGCTGATCCCTTACTAAGTAGTGTTTCAGTAAATAATAACTGTTCAATTAACAGGCCTGGACTTCCCACCCAAACAGATAATTGGGGGGATACTTGGTATCCTAGTACGCGTAACGTTATGTCCTATTCTGAGAGAATATGTAGGCTTGAATTTACTTTTGGTCAAATCGGAGTTATGATGAACACCCTTGAGGATAGGGATGATCTATTTAGTTTTCAAAGTACAGGCCCTACACAATTGATAAGTGGTCCCTCTAATTTATGCATCAATCAAAGCTATAATTTTTCGGTACCGTCTCAATCTGGCACCGACTATTATCACTGGCAGGTGCCTAATGGATGGACGGTTTCAGGACAGGGCAATCCCTCTGTTTCCATCACAGTCAACAGCAACTTCAATGCCTCAGATATATATGTTACTGCGGCATGTGGCAGCCCTATTGCCAAAAAAATTGTTAATGTCAACATCCAATCTTTATCTATAAGCGGTTCGGATGAAATTCCCAATGACGGATATTGCCGTGTTTACAGCGCCAATCAGCTAAATGGAGTCACAACCTATAATTGGTCGATCTCCAGCAATAACCCTTCGGCTATCAGCATTTGTTCGGGGCAAGGCAGCAGGCATGTGTATATAGCAGCGGCTTGGAATGCAGAACCTTTTGTGCTAAACGTAAGTGCCAATACCTGTGGCGGAGTAGCAAATGGTCATAAGCAAATACAGATCGGACAAGGCGATCATCCTATCCCACGCCAAGGAGAAAACCCATTATTTGCCAACATAAAAATTACTCAGCTGAATACCTTTGAATTATGGGAAGAAATCGAATGCTTACAAAGCAAAGATGAATTTAACAGCATCATTAAAAATTTACCCAAAGGATATTATTTGATACGATATCAAGAAAAAGGAAAATCAAAATCACAAAAAATAATAAAGCCATGAGAAATTTAAGAGTAATAATGTTGTTATTAGTTTTCCCCATTTTCTGGGGAGCATGTAACGAAGAAGTAACAGGTGGTGGAGAACCTGCCGAATTAAGTTTCTGCTATATTTATGTGAATACTGAAAATGGAGGAGCATATCAATTTGAAAATGAAGAAATGATACCAAGTATTTATTGCTACCAATCTGGATCTACTAATAATTCAGGGAATAGTTTTGATATTAACCTGGACTGCGATTCATCATATTTTATTGAAGGTATCAAAATCTTCAGAGCTAAATTGGGAACGGTGAAAGACGGTATGACGCTATTTGAGCACCCTAATGGTGAAAAGGATACAATTTATTATCACTGGAGACCTGACGAAGGACAGCAAATTTTAGATTATACTACAAGAAGAGTTACCCATTCATTTAAAGGGGAAACAATTTCTGAATTGGATTTCAATAATGATAAAAGTTTAATTGAAGATTTGTACGAATTAAACTATGAACCTGAAAACCATGATATATTGACCAGTCGGGTAATCATTAAGATACCTTACCTGCATTAGAACTTAGCTTTTAGGAATGAAAAATTTAAGAATAGTTATATTAATGGAATTCCCCATTTTCTTGGGGGGCGTGTCAAGAAAATGAAACTGGAGGTGGAGATCCTGAGGAATTTATCATTTGTTATATGTATGTAAATGAGGAAAATGGAGTTCCCTATCAGTTTGAAAGTGAAGACTGGGTAAAGGAAAACATAGAGAGTTTTATTATCTTATCAGATAATAGTAGGTATGATTATGACTCACTTTATCTTTATGAAGGAGCTTATATATTTGAACATACTATGTTGTCACCCCATGGAGGTACGATGTTTTTTAAACATCCAAATAATAAGATTGACACTATTCAATATCATTGGGATCCATTATATGAGGATGCCACAGATTGGCGATTAAGAAAACTGACTCATACTTTCAAGGGGGAAACAATTTCTGAATTAGATTTTAAAAATGATGATGAGTTAATTTATCAAATGAATTTACGTGAAATAGACTCAGAAGTAAGCCGTATTCTCATCAGAATACCTTATTCGCACTAATATAAAAACTAATGGGCAATGATTATAAGTCGTTGCCCATTTTTTTACTTTCTGAATACTGAAATGGCTATCTCAAAACTTAAACACTCTACCCTCTTTTCCCCAATTCAATCACTTCCAACTTCTCTACTTTACCATTATTAATCTCAAATCGCATCATTGTCCTGATTTTATGAAAGCCTTGATTACCTGCAGCACCCGGATTTAGATAGAGTAAATTATGATGCTTTTTATCGGGCATAGCTCTTAAAATATGAGAATGTCCGCAAATAAAAACATCAGGCTTTTCGGATTCAATTAATTTCCTGACTCTAGGATTGTAAGAAGGTGGCTTCCCTCCTATGTGCGTTACAAATATTTTTACGCCTTCTCTCTCAATGAATAAATTTTCTGGATGTTCTCTTTGGAATTCAGGAGTATCAATATTGCCATAAACTACTAAAGTTGGTGCAATCTGATTGAGATTTTCAATTATTTGACCTGCCTCGCCAACATCTCCTGCATGCCAAATTTCATCGCATTCTTTGAAATATTGAGGGATACTTTCATCCCAAAAGCCGTGGGTATCGGATATTAAGCCTATTTTCATTTGTTGGAGGTTATTCTTGTGGTAACAGATTAAGGAGAAGTCACAGCAGACAGGTATTTTAACCTTCGGTTAAAATCAATAGATTCCTGTCTTCACAGGAATGACGCACTGATCTTAGATCGAATAATAACAAATATCTATATCTACTCACTAAATTCCGGGCATCACCTCTTTGAAGAAAGTGGTCTATCCAATTCAAACGAAGTTTCAATACCCACTACAAATCCAAGCCATCCAAATAAGACTTAATAATATCACCTAGTTCTGCATAATCCTCTACAAAGCTTTCCTTGCTCCTCAATTTACCTTTAACACTTACATAGAACTTAATTTTAGGCTCCGTACCAGAAGGTCTGGCAGAAATCTTACTTCCATCCTCCAAGAAAAATTGCAATACATTAGAAGAAGGAAAATCCAATCGGCTCTTTTTACCACTTTCCATATCCAAAATAGTGGATTTCTGATAATCTCTAACTTCCAAAATTTTAGTCCCAGCTAATTTCTTTGGCGGTTCTTCTCTAAACCTAGTCATCATAGCTTTTATTTCTTCGCTACCAGATTTTCCTTTTTTAGTTATGGAAACCAAATCCTCACGATAGAAACCAAACTTCATGTACATTTCAATGAGGTAATCATAAAGCGTTTTCCCTTGAGATTTCACATATGCCGTCATTTCTGCTATCATAGCAACAGAAGCTATAGCATCTTTGTCGCGTACATAATCGCTTATCATATAACCATAGCTTTCTTCTCCACCGCCAATAAAAGTCTTCTTGCCTTCCAATTCACGAATTACCTCTGCTATATTTTTAAAGCCGGTTAATGTATCAAAACTTTCAACTTGATAGGCGTCCGCTATATTTTTGAAAAGCTCAGTAGTCACAATAGTTTTTACGATGTATTGATTGCCATCCAACTTTCCTAATTCACTCCAACGACTTAATAAATAATAAATCAACATGGAGCCAGTCTGATTTCCATTCAGCAATTCAAATTCATTCTTGCCATTCTTGATAGCAATCCCTACTCTATCAGCATCAGGGTCGGTTGCCATTACAATATCTGCATCTACTTCCTTCCCCTTTGCTAATGCCATAGACATGGCTTCCTTTTCCTCAGGATTTGGATAAACTACGGTTGGAAAATTGCCATTCGGTTCCGCTTGTTCCTCAACAATATGGACATTTTTAAAACCATACATTTCCAAGGCTTTAGGCACTAAGGTGATGCCCGTACCGTGAATTGAGGAAAAAACAATGTTAATGGATTTATCACCTTCTGTTGCATCAGGAAAAAGCGATATCTTCTTCACCTCCTCCAAATAAACTTCATCAATATCCTCCCCTATGGTTTCAATCAATGCTTCTTTACCGTCAAATTGCACGTCATCAATGGAAGTAATGGACTGCACTTCATTCATTACATTCAAGTCATGTGGAGCTACCATTTGAGCACCATCTGTCCAATAAGCTTTATACCCATTATATTCCTTAGGATTATGGGAAGCCGTCAAAACCACTCCACTTTTGCATCCCAAATGACGAATAGCAAAGGATAATTCAGGTGTAGGTCGCAAGCTATCAAAGAAGAATACTTTAATATTATTAGCAGTAAAAACATCTGCTACTACCTTAGCAAATTCTTCCGCATTGTTACGACAATCGTGCGCTATAGCAACTGAAACCCCACTTTCTTTAAAAGTTTTATTGAGATAATTACTCAATCCCTGAGTAGCCATTCCCAATGTATATTTATTCATTCTGTTACTGCCAACACCCATTATGCCGCGCAAACCACCTGTTCCAAATTCTAAATCCCTATAAAATGATTCTTCAAATTCCTCTCTATTATTTTCCTGAAGATCTTTAATCTGTTTTTTGGTGGCTTCATCTACTGATTTACTATCTAACCATTGTTGGGCTTTTTCCTGACTTGTCATGATGGTTCTTATATTTTTATGAGTTTAAAATCTGATTTGTAAAAAATTGCATCTCTAATTCAAAAAGTAGAAATGAATTAGGATGGTTAAATTACTGAATTATCAAATAGTAAAAAATAATTATGAATTGAAATTGCTATAAAAAAGAAAAACCATAGAAATTGATTCCTATGGTTTTAAAAAAGTAATTTTCAATTAGTTTTCTATAGCGTCTGCTTGTGCTGATTTGGTTCAAGCGGACGCTTGAACCAGTTGGGGCACCCAGCTTCTATAACGCAAGCTTGTGCTTGTGCTTTTTAGATCCAAGCAGCCCCTCGAACAAGGTTAAACCTCCCAAAAGATATTTCAGTACCCGTCCGCATTAACGCAAACCGCCTACCCAGCGTCTGACGGTTCCAACCGTTTGATGGATTGCCAAAACCCGTTAGCTCCACGCCTGTTTATCTTTTTTTGAAAACCATTTATGTCCAACATTAAATAAAGTTGAAGAACGTAAGATGAATGTTTATTTAGGGTATTTACATTAAACCCTAAGGATAAAATATTAAGGTTTTAAAATTGCTTTTTTTTAAATTTAAAATTTACAAAATTTATTTTTGATTAAAATATTACATTAAAATACCTATTAAGTTATTTGCAAACATCTGCTTTTAAACTGCAAAGAGCTGGTATTGAATTTTCTATTACGGGTAATCGGTATAGCCTAAAGTATAACTTACATATATTTGATTTTCAGATAGTTATGAGTATACTTATTATGGACTTCATGATAACATACACTACATTTTACTCCATAAACATTGTTTTTGAAAAATACCGTCACCTCTAAACACATAAAAAATCTTATATTCAAACTTGTATTATAGTTATTTTTTATTTTATTTAGCGATTCAGAAATTTAAAATTAATAATTCAACTAAAAAATTACAAAGTAATGTTTATGAACAAAATTACCCCCCCCTATTTAACAAAGCCACTTGTTGCAGTCCTTTTTTGTGGATTGTTTTTGAGTAGCTCTTGCCAAGAAGAACTTGCAGATGAAATTTCCAAAAAGGAAATCGATGAATTAGTAAACCCAATTGATGTAAAGCATCAAAGCAAATTTGAAGTGGAAACAGTCGTCATTTCTAAGGGTATGACAGAAGGTGCATTTAGCAACCCTAGTGCAGACCGTTCAAAAGTCAATATCATTATTGACAAATCGAACAGGTCGTTTATGGAGATTGAGAAGCTCAAGCCTAGCCGCATAAAACTCGCAAAACACGAAACTCATAAAGATCCCTCACACAAAGAGGTGAAGAAAATCAAAATGGTCGATGATATGATTTACACTTACGATGACAACAACAGTCAGTTAAGTGCATCCCCATCTTCCATGAAGGAGCAAATGAACGAAATGATTGATATGGTGACCAAGGAAGAGACTGAAGTGAATTTTTTGAAGCCGGCCATCAGTCCCATGGATGAAAAGCAGATTGGTAAAATAGCTACCCGAAAGAACATGAAGGTGATTGAATCCAATGATAATACCGTCAAATTAGGCGGTGTAGAATCTGTATATAATGCACAAAGCAGGAATAGTGAGCAGTTGGAATATAAAGAGTATTATGATACGCAAACTGGCTTGATGAAGGGTAGTGAGGTATTCAAGAACGGTACTGTAGTTATGCGTGCAGCTTATTTTTATGATATCAATGATGAGCAGGCCGAATTGAAGCAAATCCACAGTGTGTCGTATTATTACGACCAAGAAGGAAATCTGGAAGAAGAAAAAATTGGTAACACCTATTACAGTGTCCTTTAATTTAATGATCATCTCTTCACAAAAAAATAATAAAAGAAAATGAGAAAGTTTTTATATATAGTATTAATTATGGTTTGTTCGTTGAACCTTTGGGCGCAAGCAGACCGACCAGTTATATGGATGCACGGTTTGGGTTCCAATGCTGCAAGCTGGGAAACCACCCCTAATGATTTTGCAAATAGTTTTAGGGTCAATTCAAGGGTGAGAGGGTATGATTCCCCTGCAGGGGTGGGCACTTATGCCAACCAAGTACGTAGCAACAATGGGGCTAATGCCAATAATATTCTGGTAGGCCACAGCATGGGCGGAGTGGTAGCTCGTGATGTATTGGTCAAAAACCCTAACTTTGGCGGTGGATTGATTAGTATAGGAAGCCCCTTAAATGGCGCCTATATAGCCAACAGTAAGTCAATGAACAGGGTTTTACCTAAAATTAATAGAGGTGTGACAGCCTTGACAGCAGGCCCTATAGCTTCCGGCTTGGCGGATTTAGTACTATTTTTTTCAGGGCAGAATTTATCAGCACAAGATTTGGTAGATAATTTTTTGGCAGGATTAGAAGCACAGATTGGGCCCGCAACCATGACCGATGGCGAAAGGGATATGATGGTGCAGAGCGATTATATGTTGAGCATGCGAAATGAACCCTTAAACAAGCCGCACTTGGCAATATGGGGCGAGGAGTTGGCACCGGTTTCGATCAATTATGCCGCTACCATCTTAACCCAGGAAGGAATTGGTAACAGGACCAAAGCTGAAATGCGGGATTTGCGAGACGATGCACAAGCTGTATATAATGGAATGGAAATTTACTATTATTCGTTTGGACTGGTTCGAAAAAATGCTTTTTACAAGGCTAGTTTGTGGCGCGATGGCAAAAATTATCTAAAAAACGATTTGGAAAACGATTGGAATTACTTGATAGGTTCAAACCGTACGGACTACTACTCACAGTGCTGGGAAGAGTTTCAATGCAATTGGGACGATTACCTTAATGGCGGCACTATGCAACGCGCTACCCCAGACTTCACTGAATGTCCAACCGTCATGGTATGTTCATCTCAGCCGGTACGCATCAATGAGCCCAGCGATGGCTTTATCGATGCCTTCTCGCAGCGTGGAGGACTATACCTACAAAAGCCTACCAGTACCGAAAGAGCTTTGGGCGTAAACCACAACGAGGAGCAAACGGATGAAGAGGTGAGAAATATATTGGATCGCGCTTTTCGCGGACAGTATGATGATTTCTTTGAAACAACAAGTCGATAAACGAATGAAATATTTTCTTTATATTATAGTTGTTTTATTTTTTTCAAGCTGCTCCCTATTCGACAAGGAGCAACTTGAAAAAGATAAGGACGGGTCTATTATTGGGATGGAGCCACTTTGGGTGAAAGAGTTGACCGATAAACCAAATGGTCATGGAGCCGGAATAAGCGGCAGTGTGGCTATTGATGGTAATTCGTTAATCACTCGGCATTTCAACGAGAAGGATGAATTGGTGTGGTTAGAGGCAGAAACAGGCAAAGAAAAATGGGTTTTTAAAGATTTAGTTAGACATAATAATGATTTCATCCCAACAGATATCTTTATAGATGAAACTAATCTGACCATTGGTTTAGTACATTTTTTTCAATTGGATATAGAAAACGGCCTGCCCAATTTTTATTTCAGTAATAATGAGGAATTGGACGGAGGGGTGTTTAATGGCGTAACAAAATTGGAGGACAGCTATTATGCATGGAAAAATTTTGTGGAAAGAGCGGATGGTTTGCTTTCATCCTTTATCTACGCTCTAAATGATGAAACCAAAGAAATACGATTTTTATTGGAGCCGCAATATCCACAGAAAAATGAAGTATCCTCATCAAGCGGGTTAGTTGGTGCAATAAGGAATGTAAATGCCTATCGGTTAAATGGGAAGGATTTTTTAGTGTTAGCAATTAATGATTACGGTAGTGGTAAAAGTGATAATTACCTGGCGATATATAATCTTAGTGAATCAAAATGGGAGTTTGAAGCAATACCCGTTTCTCTTAATTCAGATTCAAACGCAGGTACTTCCTTGGAAGTGTATAAAGGTAAAGCTTACCTTAATTCAGAAAGGCAAATACATTGCTATGATTTGTTAACTGGAGAATTGGTTTGGGAGCAAAATTTTGAGGGCAACTTTCAGTTCAGTGGCTTTGCCATAGGGGATAGTATGTTGGTGGGCAACTGCAACGAGGCCAATACCTATGGAGTAGATCCTGATACAGGTGAGATTATGTGGAAAGTAGAGTCGGGCGGCACTACCAGCCCCATTGCCTTTATGAACGGGGTGGCCTATTTCAGTGGGGGCAGTGACGGCCGTCTCAATGCTATTGATGTTGCCACAGGCAGGTATATCTGGAAGTTAAAACGTCCCGGCTCATCCAATTGGAAACGCCATGTAGCCGTGGTGCCGGGCGATGACAGCCGCCCTGATTTAATAGTGGCGAGTACTTATAAAGAGTATATGGCTTTTCCTGCGGCTAGGTAAGCAGCCTGCTAATAAACTTTTCTTAAGTCTTAAAACTTTGGTAAAGTTTATAAAAGACATCACAAGCAAGGCTGTGTAAAGCGTGTCGATAAAAATATGCATAAAATGAATAGGCTTAGTGCTGAACTTAAAACTGGATTTCTTTTCATTGTTCGGAAAGGAAGCATTGCCAAGAACTATTTCAAGAAGACAATAGAAAACGATTGGAATTACTTGATAGGTTCAAACCGTACGGACTACTACTCACAGTGCTGGGAAGAGTTTCAATGCAATTGGGACGATTACCTTAATGGCGGCACTATGCAACGCGCTACCCCAGACTTCACTGAATGCCCAACCGTCATGGTATGTTCTTCTCAGCCAGTACGCATCAATGAGCCCAGCGATGGCTTTATCGATGCCTTCTCGCAGCGTGGAGGACTTTACCTACATGAGCCTAGCCATACCGAAAGAGCTTTAGGCGTAAACCATAATGAGGAGCAAACAGATATAGAAGTGAGGGGTATTATCGAACGTGCTTTTGATGGGCAATATGGAACATTTTTCAGAACTGATCCAAGAAATTAAGATGAGAACCTCAATTATCATAATTATTACAATGCTTTTTTCAAGTTGCTCCCTCTTCGACCGGGAGCAACTTGAGAAAGATGCAGACGGTGCCATTATCGGTATGGAGCCTTTATGGGGCAAGGAATTGGCTGACAATCCAAATGGCTTGGGCATGGGTAGTAGTGTGTCCAAAGATGGGTATTCCTTGTTTATTAGGCATTTTAATGGCCAGGACGAGTTTGTATGGGTAGAGGCTGAAACAGGAAAAGATAAATGGGTGTGGGACGGAGTCCAAAGAAAAGAAAATGATATTCAACCGGACAATGTAATTGTGAATGAGGACTATATATCCCTTAGTAAAGTGCATTTCTTCCAGTTGGATTTGAATACGGGCAACCCCAATGTTTATTTTACGAGGGATGATGGGATTGGCGGGGGTGCATTTGAGCGTTTCACCAAGATAGGGGGTAAATTTTACTGTATCCGTACATTTGAGGAGATGGGGGACGGAAAACTCTCTTCAGTTATTTACCAGGTGGATGACCAAAACAAGCAGCTTTCTTTTTTTCTTGAACCCCAATACCCAAAGGAAAATGAGGTATCCTCATCAAGCGGGTTAGTTGGTGCAATAATGAATGTTAAATCCTATCAGTTGAATGGCAAGCAATATTTGGTAATGGTGTTAAATGATTATGGTGCTGATAGTAATAGTCAGAGTGATAATTACCTTGCGATCTATAATCTTAGTGAATCGAGTTGGGAATTTGAAGCTATACCCGTTTCCCTAAACTCGGATTTAAACGCAGGCACTTCATTGGAAGTATATAATGGCAAAGCTTACCTTAATTCAGAAAGGCAAATACATTGCTATGATATATTAACTGGAGAATTGGTCTGGAAGCAGAATTTTGAGGGCAACTTTCAGTTCAGTGGCTTTGCCATAGGGGATAGCATGCTAGTGGGCAATTGTAACGAGGCCAATACCTATGGGGTAAATCCTGATACAGGTGAGATTATGTGGAAGGTAGAGTCGGGCGGTACTACCAGCCCCATTGCCTTTATGAACGGGGTGGCCTATTTCAGTGGAGGCAGTGACGGCCGTCTCAATGCTATTGACATACAAACGGGTAAATATATTTGGAAGCTGAAAAACCCTCGACCCGATTATTGGACGCGACACGTGGCCGTAGTGCCGGGCGATGGCAACAGGCCTGATTTAATTGTAGCGAGTACCTATAAAGAGTATATGGCTTTTCCTGCGGCTAGGTGAAATGATAAAACCGGCCAGCTTAAGCGCCCGTTTGTGCTGATTTGCTCCAAGCGGACGCTTGAACCAGTTGGTGGAGGTTTTCTTTCTTTGAAAACAAACCGGTCAGACGGGGCTATAGCATTGCTCAAGGAGTATTGCTTTAATAAAAATCATCTATCTCAACAGACTTTTCATGATCCGTCAGACCGTATGAACTCAACCCATCTGCCAAGCTTCTGACGGTTCCAACCGTCTGAGGCGTAGCCGAAACACCTGTCAAAATATTGCGCAAGCGTCTGGTTCTGCTTTATTTGTAATTATTAATGGATAGCTTGCGCACGTGTGTCGAGCGTGCCATTCTTATTCTATAACTTACAAATTACCTCTCAATTCCTGTTCTCTCTCAATAGCCTCAAACAATGCCTTAAAGTTTCCTTTTCCGAAAGATTTAGCACCTTTTCTTTGGATGATTTCATAAAAAACAGTCGGCCTATCCTGAACCGGTTTAGTAAAAATCTGAAGCAGATACCCTTCCTCATCTCTATCCACCAAGATATTATTGTCTTTAATAGGCTGGATATCTTCATCAATTTCGCCTACTCTCTCAAATAAATCATCATAATATACTTCTGGAACTCGTAAAAACTCCACTCCTCTCCTACGCATTTCTGACACTGTCTCTACTATATCATCCGTAGCGATGGCAATATGTTGGACACCTGCTCCATTATAAAAATCAATATATTCCTCGATTTGTGATTTCTTCTTGCCTTCTGCTGGCTCATTTATCGGAAATTTAATAAAGCCATTGCCATTGGACACTACTTTTGACATCAAAGCAGTATACTCTGTCGAAATATCTTTATCATCAAAAGTGATCAATAGGTTAAAGCCCATTACATCTCTGTAGAAATCAACCCAAGTATTCATTTCGCCCCATCCAACATTACCTACACAATGATCAACATATTTCAAGCCTATTGGACTGGCAGGTAATTCACTTGTTTTCTCTACGAAGCCAGGTAAGAATACACCCTTATAATTTTGCCTATTCACAAAAGTATGTATGGTATCCCCATAAGTATGAATAGAAGCTACTGTTACCTCGCCATGCTTGTCCTTGATGGTTTTTGGTGGTGTATGTGATTTCGCTCCTCTGTTAGTAGTTTCCTGATAAGATAATTCTGCATCATCCACCCAAAGCGCTAATACTTTAACTCCATCTCCATGAAGATTAACATGTTGTGCTACCTCCGTATCTGGTGCTAAAGAAGAAGTCAAAACCAAACGGATTTTTCCTTGTTGCAACATATAAGAAGCTCTATCTTTTATTCCGGTTTCAGGTCCAGCATAGGCTTTCATCTCAAATCCGAAAGCTGTTTGATAATACATGGCTGATTGCTTTGCATTGCCCACATAAAATTCGATGTAATCGGTGCCATTAATTGGCAAAAAATCCTTTTCCATAGTAGTTTAAATCGATTGCATTATTATTTCTTATTCAAAAGTATGTTTTTTAAGTAGGAATTGAAATAAATATCAAACTATTCCTAAATAGTCTCCCGTTTACTTGGAAGTTATGAGCAATCTAAAGAATTTTACGTTTTGAAAATAACAGCACTTAAGCATGATAGATATTAAAAGTTTAGACAAAGATTTAACAGCATTAGTGAAAGCAAAAATTGCTTTGAGCAAATTAACTTATGCTGACGAAAACTATGATAAAATTGAAGAAGAACTTCATGACATGGAAGACGACTTTCAAGAAAATTATGGCGAATATTTGGAAGAAGCATTAGCAGAGGTGCATGATGAATTTTGCCCTGACAACGATGTTTTGCTTCCAATTGCCTATTTGGCTGATGAATACATTGTTAAAGAAGATACAATTGATGTAGCCCCAGGACAAGGAGTAATAGTTGAAGCAGATGATTTTGCAAATGCAAAAGTGACCTTAGCTTTAGCCCCTCAACCAACCAGAATTGTTCTTCAGGCCGGAAACGAGCACAAAGAAGTGGTTTGGAGAGCTGAATAAAAAGAATTTTTGAATTTTAATTAAAGGCACACGCGACACGCGTGCGCCAGCCATTGATTTCTGATTTCTGATTTCCATATAAAATTTTATAAAAATCCTTTTCTCTGACAGAAAAGGATTTTTTTTACTTATCTTAAGAAAACATGAGTCACTCTTGAAATGAATGTGATATTTGCCAAGAGCACAAGCGGACGCTTGCGCTATGGAGTGGAATCATATTTAGTCTGTTATAGTTCAAGCGTCCGCTTGGACTATCTTAATACCAAAGCTAGCGCACGCGTGTCGCCTGTCCTTTTCATTTAATAATCTAGAGTATTTAAATTGAAATCCTTCCCTACCTCATTATCAATTAAACCAAACGAATTATCGCATACAGTCAAAAACCCCAATCATCATTTTCTTTTATTAAAAATTTCCATTTCCCAATCATCCCTCTATATTTGCAGGGTTTTAAAAAAATAAATAAAATTTATGAGCAATATTATCTGGATTGTCCCGATTCTCGGGATTGTGGGACTGATTGTTATGGCTATAAAATCCGCTTGGGTATCGAAACAAGATGCCGGAGACGAAAGGATGACAGAATTAGCCGGCTACATAGCCAAGGGTGCTATGGCATTTTTAAGAGCTGAATGGAAGGTGATGTTCTACTTTGTAATAATTGCTGGTATTTTACTGGCTTATTCCGGAACATTGGTGGAAACTTCTTCTCCTATCATTGCAATTTCATTTGTAATTGGAGCAGTATTTTCAGCATTTGCAGGATATGTAGGCATGAACATCGCAACTAAAGCGAATGTTAGAACCACTCAAGCTGCAAAAACAAGTTTAGCTAAAGCCTTAAAAGTATCTTTTTCTGGCGGTACTGTAATGGGATTAGGTGTTGCAGGTCTTGCCGTTTTCGGAATGGGTATATTGTTTATTTTCCTTTATAATATGTATGTAATCCAAACAGGCGGTGATGTAAACGGTCTGGAAATGGAAAAAGCATTAGAAGTATTGGCTGGTTTCTCTTTAGGAGCTGAGTCTATTGCCTTATTTGCCCGTGTAGGTGGTGGTATTTATACGAAAGCTGCTGATGTTGGAGCTGATTTAGTAGGAAAAGTTGAAGCAGGAATTCCTGAGGATGATCCTAGAAACCCTGCTACCATTGCAGATAATGTTGGAGATAACGTAGGCGATGTGGCTGGTATGGGTGCTGATTTATTTGGTTCTTATGTAGCTACAATTTTAGCTTCAATGGTTTTAGGTAGAGAAATAATTTCTGAAGACCAATTTGGAGGAATAGCTCCTATCCTACTTCCAATGATTATTGCAGGTTTAGGTTTAGTATTCTCAATTATCGGTACATTATTCGTAAGAATTTCTAAAGAAACTGATAGCGTTCAAAAAGCACTGAACTGGGGGAACTGGTCTTCCATCATTTTGACTGTTGTGGCTTCATTCTTCCTAGTAGAATATATGCTTCCTGAGACCATGATCATAAGAGATTTCTCATTTACAAGTATGGATGTTTTTTGGGCTATTTTCACAGGTTTGATAGTTGGAGCATTGATGAGCATTATTACAGAATACTATACTGCAATGGGCAGAAAACCTGTTTTATCCATAGTGAAACAATCTAGCACAGGTGCTGCCACTAATATTATTGGTGGATTGGCAGTAGGAATGCAATCTACTGTATTGCCAATATTGGTATTAGCAGTAGGTATTGTGGTTTCATATGAATTTGCAGGACTTTATGGTGTAGCAATCGCTGCTGCAGGTATGATGGCAACTACTGCCATGCAATTAGCCATAGATGCTTTTGGACCTATTGCAGATAATGCCGGTGGTATAGCAGAAATGAGCGGTTTACCAGAAGAAGTAAGAGACAGAACAGATAATTTGGATGCTGTAGGAAATACAACTGCTGCAACCGGTAAAGGATTTGCCATTGCTTCAGCTGCCCTAACTGCATTAGCACTTTTTGCTGCTTTTGTGGGTATCTCAGGTATTGACTCAATAGATATTTATAAAGCACCAGTTTTAGCTGCCTTATTTGTGGGTGGTATGATACCATTTATCTTCTCTTCATTAGCTATTGCCGCTGTTGGTAGAGCTGCTATGGACATGGTTCAGGAAGTAAGAAGACAATTCAAAGAAATGCCAGGCATTATGGAAGGTACTACCAAGCCTGAATACGAAAAATGTGTGGACATTTCCACAAAAGCTTCCATCAGGGAAATGATTTTGCCTGGCGCCATCGCTCTAATCACTCCACTATTAGTTGGGTTTGGATTAAAAGGTGTATTTGCAGAAACTTCTTCTGCTGAAATATTAGGTGGTTTATTAGCCGGTGTTACCGTTTCAGGTGTGTTGATGGGAATATTTCAAAACAATGCCGGTGGTGCTTGGGACAATGCTAAGAAATCATTTGAAAAAGGTGTAATGATAAACGGTAAAATGGAGTACAAAGGTTCTGAAGCACATAAAGCTTCCGTAACTGGAGATACTGTAGGCGATCCATTTAAAGATACTTCAGGTCCTTCAATGAATATTTTAATTAAATTAATGTCAATTGTAGCATTAGTAATCGCTCCTCATATTTCTGTTAAAGATCATAGCACAGCAGAAGTGAAGAAAGAATCTAAAGAAATAGTAGTGGAAAAAAGCGAAATAATTAAAGCTGAAAAGTAATTTAAATTTCAGATAAGTAATGAAAGGTTAGTCAGGTTTCTGGCTGACCTTTTTTTGTTATTGCCCTAAGTTTTAAGAAGACATACAGCTTATCCTTTCGAAAGTTTTAGCTAAACTCCTTCATAATAATCCATGTTGATTTAAATCTAATTTATTTTAATCCAAATTCTCATCTTCTTTTATTGCTGATTTATCTGATTTCAAATCATTTGTATAAAAAAATAAAATAGTTCTAGGATGTATTATATGTTTAGTCACATCTTTGCAAAAAACTATATAACCTTTAAAAAATGAAAAGAAAATTACTAGCAATGTTGAGCATTGCCATGATGTTTCAAGCCTGTCAGGAGGACAAGGTGTTGGAAAATGAAAACCCCAATCCAAGTATTGAAGAATATTATCAAGAAAATGGATTGACAGAGACCAAGTTAGGGAAAAAGCTTGACAACCCTTATAGCGTGAGCAATATGAGGGTGGCTTATGAAAGCTTGGCAAAACAAAACAACCGTTTGAATTTTAGCAGCGATATCATTCAAACAACCCATTATTATCTTAAATTCTTTGTAAGTTCAGCAGAGGATTATGATGAACTCGAATCTGATTCATTGGATTTATTTGAATACCCCTTGGATTACGAAATAGAATCTTATGGTGATTACTATATGGAGGAAGAGGGAAACCAAGAGGGGAAGTGGTATTAAACCGTTGTTCCAAAAGATTATGAATTCGGCAATATTGAGTATAAAATATTGGAAGATTTATTTATGGAAGAAGGATTGGGAGATGAAAATGGTCGATTATCACAAGCACTAACTGATTTTTATTATCAATTAGAAGATGAATCCATGAGGCTTACAGGCTTATTACCTAGTGAAAATGATAATGAAAGTCAAAGAAGGCCCCCTTTAAGAACTCCTACAGGCAGGTTGCAAGTAAGAAATACCAATACCAATACTTTAGTGCCTGTTGTGGGCGTTAAAGTAAAAACAAGAAAATTGGTAAAGTTAGGACATGGATGGACTAATGGTGCAGGAAATTATACAGTAAACAAATCTTACCGTTATGATGTGCATTATAGTGTATCATTTGAAAATCAAAGTGGATTTAAGGTTTGGAATACCTTATTGGATATAAACCATGCCAATTTTAATGGCCCAAAACAAAATAGAGATGGCTGGAGCTATAATTTTGAAACCAACTCTTTTGGTTGGAGATTTGCCACTGTTACTAATGCTGTTAGGAGATATTTAGTGCATGCCTCTGCTTTTGGTATCAGTCATCCCCATTCAAATTTAAGGATTGCGGCATTGAATAGAACTGGTTGGAGTTCTGCTCCTATGCTGAGAAGAGTTTGGGGATTGTATGGTTTTACTGGCCATGCTGCTTTTGGAAATTTTTTATTAAAAGCCAACAAAATTAGTTTGGCTGCAAATTACTTAGCTACGATTACCAAATTGGTCCAACCAGATCTGATTATGGCTGCAGCAGTAAGTAGGGGCACAAACGCAATTTATGCGGTTACATTTCATGAATTAGCTCATGCAAGTCATATGCGACAAGTAGGAAGTGCCTATTGGGTTAAATACATTAACTATATTATTACTTATGGTGCTTATGGAAATGGTACCGGTAACAATGCAGGTTATTGTGGCATCGGTGAAATGTGGGGAAATTATTTTTCAGCTGTTTGTATGAATAGAGAGGTTCCAATGCTACTAGGTTCAGCATTTTATTTAATAGAAGGGGAAGACTGGTACAATCCTGGCTTCCTTTTGGACGTTGATAATATCAACGATATAACCACTTCTGAAATATTTGCCAGTTTGCGTAGTGGGGTCACTACTTTCCCTCAATTAATTAATGAATTAAAAACTAAAACCAATAATGATGCACAAGTTGATGTTGCTTTCTCGAATTATACTGACTGGCCTTAGTATTGCTTTATTTTGTTCAGGTTGTAAATTTCTAGCTTGGGACTATCCAGATGATAGGATCAAAGTTGAATTTAAAAATTCCACGGCTTCAACGGTGCTAATAGTGTTGAATACAGATAGCCTCACGAGGTCTCAGTTTGAAACATTTGAGGATAGCTTGGTTCTTGTGGCTGACGATGTTTTTGTACCTTTTGACTTTGTTGCCGAATATAATGATGAAAGTGTGGTTGAGGCAGTTGAAATATTAGAAATATATACTATTAAAATTTATGAAAGTAATGTCATTTTAAAAATATGGGAAGGCCCATCAGATTATTATGGTGACAGCATTCACAGCCCTTTTAATTATGACTCATGGGAAATTAGGCCTGTGGAAGAGAATCCAGAAAATGTGGTAGGAGCAGTTACTTTTACTATTACCGAGGAAGATTTAGAATAATAAAAGTTATTTTTAAACCCGCAAGGTTTGGCAAACCTTGTGGGTTTTTGTATCTAAAACAATGTTAGACAAGTTGACAATGCATTTGCGAATTATACTGATTGGCCTTAGTAGCCTGTTAACGGGTTGCGGAATATTCTCTATTGACCCACCACAGGAATGGATAGATGTCGAGTATGAAAATAACCTAAATTATCAGATTGAAATTAAATTTCATCCAGATAGTACAGTCTTAAATACAAATGCTTTAATCGGTACCAAAGTATTAGATCCGTCCAGCGTTTGGGTTCAAACTGATTTTGTAAACAATGAAGATGAACTAAGAAATATTCAAACTATTGTTGATGAATATGAAAGTTTTACGATTGAACTTTATAGGTCTGATTCCTTAGTCAAAGCATGGGATGGGCGCCCCGGAAATTACGGTGATAGTATTCACAGTCCTTTTAATTACGACTCCTGGGAAGTTAAGTCTGTAAATGATCGTGGCCCAAATACAGTGGGCGCAGTTACTTTCACTATTACCGAAGAGGACTTGAAATAATTGAAGCAAATTTTCAAATCCGCAAGGTTGCCAAACCTTGCGGGTTTTTTATGAATACCCGAGTTCCCTGCTTCCCGAAAATGGTAAAGTTTTTACTCTTTAAATAGTTTATAAAAATATTTTCTATCCAAAACTATCTCTTCCTACCAATTCCCAAAGCTTTTATTGTATTTACAGCAAATCATTTATATTTTGCTGATACTTTACTGAAGTATTACAAATTCAAACTCAATGGCAGAAAAAAATTCTCAAGAAAACAGACAAAAGAAGTCATTCTCCCTTAATAAATATATTCGTATAGATTTTAAAACTCTACAAGGAAGAATTACCATTGGTTTTTTATTAATGGGAGCATTTGCCATTATCATGCTCATAAGCAGCAACTATTCTTGGAAAAATCAAATAAATAAATCTAAAAACTTAATCTTCTTAAATAAAAACAGCAGCACTAAGGCGGCTGAAATCCAACAATTAGTTGATCTTACTACTATATTATCATTTCGATATTTAAGCACTGAGGATGACTTCTTCAAAGGGGATATTGAAAATAGATGGTTAAATGATGTTTATCCTAGAGTAGATCAACTTGACAGTTTAGTCCGAAAACTGGGCGATAAAGAAATTATAATTTATACTGAAGAACTTCAAGAGCATTTACCAAAACTTAGAAGCAAGCAAAAAGCGGCTTTAAGTGAAATAGATTACGATAAATTAAATAGTGAAGAATTGATTGACGATATTATTCATTTAACCTTTCTTATTGATAATATTAAAAATAATTTAAGTAAATCTGAATCCAAAACCCTTCAAAGCATTCAGGAGGCGGAAAATAATATCCCAATTTATCTTACCCTAGAATTTTTAATAGCATTTATCATTAGTACAGTAATTGCGCTATACATTATTCGCTCAGTCTTATTAAGAATCAAATATTTAAAAGTCAATATTCGTGAATTAGCGCATGGTGATCTTCCAGAGGAAATGAAGGAGTCAGAGGATGAATTGAATTCTATTATTAAAGCCATTAATGAATTGACCTCTAACCTAAAAGGTATAACAAGATTTGCCGATGAAGTCGGAAAAGGTGATTTCAGTACAGATATTACTGTTTTTGATAATCAAGGGCATTTGGGACAGTCATTGGCAGAAATGCGGAATAAACTCCAAAATGTTGCTGAACAAGATAAAAGAAGAGTTTGGTTTAATGAAGGTGTGGCAAAATTTGGGGACATACTTAGAAAAAATAATGATAATATAGAGGATTTATCGGCTAAACTTATTTCTGAATTGGTTGAATATACTGATTCTATTCAAGGCTCACTTTTCATAGTGGATAAAGAAGATCAACAAAATCTTAAAATTGTATTGAAAGGAGCTTATGCCTATCACAGACAAAAGTACATTGAAAAAGAAATCAACCCTGGACAAGGTCTAGTCGGACAATGTTATTTGGAAAAAGAATATATTTATTTATCAGAAATCCCTGAAAATTATGTTTCAATACGTTCAGGTTTGGGCGAAGCAAATCCAACTCATATTTTAATCAGTCCGATGAAGCTGAATGAGGAAGTCTTCGGTATCATTGAATTGGCTTCTTTCCATCCGTATGAAGAGTATCATAGAGAGTTTATTGAAAAGGTTGGAGAAAGTATTGCTTCCACTATTCAAGGACTTCAAGTGTCCTTAGAAACTAAAAAGCTATTGGAAGAATCTCAAATGAAAGCTGAACAATTGCAGGCTCAGGAAGAAGAAATGCGTCAAAATGCAGAAGAATTGGAAGCCACGCAAGAGGAAATGGAAAGACAGAGCCGCGAGATGGGAGCTTTTAACCAAGCTGTAAGTATTTCTACCATGGTAGCAGAATTTGACAGAAGTGGAAAAATTCTTGAAATAAATAGCCAATTAGAACTTCAAACAGGATGGGACAACGAGGATTTAGTCAATTTAGATAGAAAAAAACTATTCGTAGATGAAGAAGATGTGGATTGGAATCAGACTTGGAATAAAATTACCGATAATATGTCAATGAGTAAGTCAGCAAAATTAATTAATAAGCAAGGACAAGAAATGCCTGTGGTTGCTCATTGCATGCCTGTTTCTGATGAACACGGTAATGCAGTGAAAATTGCTTGTATATTCATTCGGAAAGAGAATTTTTAAGAACATAATAAATTTAAGTCTGTTATAGAATTTCTAAAGCTTCAGACTTGAAAGAATTTGCACAACTTATAACATCTCTCGACCAAAACAATAAAACCAGTGACAAGGTTAATGCTTTAAAAAGCTATTTTCAAGTTGCTGATGATAAAGATAAAATTTGGACATTAGCACTTTTCACTCATCGAAAGCCTAAAAGAACTGTTAATACAAATTTGCTTAAAGTATGGGTCACTGAATGGGCCGAAATACCAGAGTGGCTTTTTCAAGAATCTTATCAAGTAGTAGGTGATTTAGCTGAAACTATTGCGCTTCTATTTGAATCTGGCGATTTGGATAATAAAGAAATTGACAATCCCCTATCCTTTTATATTGAAACCTTAATTAATCTTAGAGATAAGAGTCTGGATGAAAAAAAAGCACATCTCCACAGAATTTTTAAGGAACTAGACCATCAAGAAAGATTCGTTTTTACAAAAATCATGACAGGTGGATGGAGAGTGGGTGTTTCTAAAAATTTGATTACCAGAGCATTAAGTGAGGCTTTTGAAATTGATAAATCAATTATTGCACATCGATTAATGGGCGATTGGTCACCTGAAAATTATACTTTCAAAGAACTTATTTTAGAAGAAAGTCAAAATGATTTAGCCTCTCGCCCCTATCCTTTTTATTTAGCTCACCCAATTGAAACTGAAGAAATTCAACATGATTTAGCCCCAAATGAATGGCAAGCAGAATGGAAATGGGATGGTATCAGAGGACAAATCATAAAAAGAAACGATGAAGTTTTCATCTGGAGCAGAGGGGAAGAATTAGTGACTGAAAAATTTCCGGAATTAGCAGAAATGGCTCAAAATCTTCCCAATGGCACTGTTCTAGATGGAGAAATTACCGCTTATGAAAATGGAGAACCACTTTCCTTTGGTGTATTGCAAACCAGAATTGGAAGAAAAAACATCACTAAAAACCTATTAAAGAATGCGCCAGTCGTGTTCATTTGCTATGACTTAATTGAGTATCAAGGAGAAGATATCCGGAATGAGCCTTTACAAAACAGAACACAAACTTTACAAAAGCTTATAACCGAAAATAATAGCCCACTTCTATTAGCTTCTACACCCATTGAATTTTCCGAGTGGAATGAATTAATTGAGATTCGTAAAAAATCAAGAAGCTTGAAAACAGAAGGTTTAATGCTCAAGAAAAAAGATTCTATTTATGAATCAGGAAGAAAAAGAGGCAGTTGGTGGAAATGGAAAATTGCCCCACTCACCATTGATGGCGTCATGATTTATGCCCAGAAAGGGCACGGAAGAAGAGCTGATTTATACTCTGATTACACCTTAGCAGTATGGGATAAGGATGAACTCATTCCTTTTGCAAAAGCTTATGCTGGATTGACAGATGCCGAAATGAAAAAGGTGGATGCTTTTGTCAAGAAAAATACAAAAGAGAAATTTGGTCCCGTGAGAACAGTAAAACCTGAATTGGTTTTTGAAATTGCCTTTGAAGGCATTCAATTTTCAAATAGACACAAATCTGGCATAGCACTTCGGTTTCCACGTATAAAAAGATGGAGACAGGATAAGCCCATATCGGAAGCCAATAAGTTAACTGACCTGCAAGAACTCTTAGAAAAATATGGATAAGCGCATTAAAGCAGGCATCAACTGGTTTGAAAAAAAGAAGTGGAAACCATTTCCCTTTCAAATTGAAACCTGGGAAAGTTTCCTGGCAGGTCATTCCGGACTACTGAATGCGCCAACAGGTAGCGGAAAAACTTATGCCCTTTGGGTTGGATATCTGATTTCCAAACTCAATGAAAAACCTAAAAAAGGATTAAAGTTCTTATGGATATTGCCTCTGAGAGCATTATCTAAAGACATTCAATCTGCCATGCAGGAGGCTACTGATGATTTTGGTTTTGATTGGAAAATTGAAATTAGAACTGGAGATACTTCCACCAAGGACCGTCAAAGGCAGAAAAAATCACCACCAGACTGCTTAATTACTACTCCAGAAAGCTTGCATCTTTTATTGAGTCAGAAAAAATCCACAGAATATTTCAAAAACTTGGAAGCGGTAGTGGTAGATGAATGGCATGAACTTTTAGGTAGTAAAAGAGGGATTCAGGTGGAACTAGCCCTTTCTTCTTTTAAGGAATTAAGCGAAAAGAAATTACGGATTTGGGGCATTTCAGCTACCATAGGAAATCTACATGAAGCTCAAAAAGTGCTTTTGGGTGGAAATGACAAAGAAGGGAAATTCATCAGTGCCAATTTGGATAAAGAAATCAAAATTGAATCCATTTTACCGGATGAAGTGGAAAAATATCCTTGGGCTGGGCATTTAGGAATTAAACTGATTGATAAAGTTTTGCCTATCATACATGAAAATAAAACAACTTTAATCTTTACAAATACACGCTCCCAAACTGAAATCTGGTATCAACAAATCCTAAATAAAGATCCTGAATTAGCAGGAGCTATTGCTATGCATCATGGTTCATTAAATAATCAAATCAGAACTTGGGTAGAGGAAGCCCTGCATAGCGGACAAATAAAAGTAGTCGTTTGTACTTCTAGCTTAGATTTAGGAGTTGATTTTCGTCCTGTCGATACAATCATACAAGTAGGTGGTCCAAAAGGAGTAGCCCGATTTGCACAAAGAGCTGGAAGAAGTGGACACCGACCAGGAGAAATCAGTAAAATATATTTCCTCCCCACTCATTCCTTGGAACTTATAGAAGGAGCTGCATTAAGAACCGCCATAAAAGAAAAAGATTTTGAAGCCAGAATCCCTATTCAAATGGCTTTGGATGTACTTCTGCAATTTATGGTGACCTTGGCTGTTGGTGATGGATTTGAAGCCGATAAACTTTATAAGCAGATCAAAAAGACTTTTTGCTATCAAAAATTAACTAAAAAAGAATGGAACTGGCTTTTGAGCTTTTTAGAAAATGGAGGGGAAAGTTTATCTGCTTATGATGAATATCATAAAACTATTGCTGAAAATGGTCTGATAAAAGTGGTTAATAAGAGAATGGCCATGCGACATCGTCTTTCAATAGGCACAATCGTAGGTGATCAAATCTTGAATGTAAAATATATAAAAGGTGGTCATCTTGGAACTATAGAAGAGTATTTCATAAGCAAGTTAAAACCAGGAGACGTCTTTTGGTTTTCCGGGAAAGCATTAGAATATGTCCGATTGAAAGACATGACTGTTCAAGTTAAAAAAAGTACAAGAAAAACAGCTCAGATTCCACAGTGGATGGGTGGAAGAATGCCACTCTCCTCTCAATTATCATTTCATATCAGGCAAAAACTAGAGAAACTTAGAAAAAATGAATTGGATGAAGTTGAATTATCAAAAATCCAGCCCTTAATCGAAAGACAAAAACAACTTTCCACTGTTCCTAATGGCAATGAATTATTGATTGAATCTTTCATCTCAAAGGAAGGTTTTCATATTTTCATATTTCCCTTTGAGGGTCGATTTATTCATGAAGTACTGGCTGGTTTGATTGCCTATAGAATCAGCGTTTCCCAGCCCATTACTTTCTCCATTGCCATGAATGATTATGGATTTGAATTATTGACAGATGAGGTATTTGATTTTGAAGAAATGTTGTCCTTGGATTTATTTTCTTCAAAAAATCTAAAAGAAGATATACTATTGGGAATCAATGAAACTGAAATGGCAAAACGGAAATTTAGGGATATTGCTTCCATTTCTGGCTTAATTTTTAGAGGGTTTCCAGGTAAAAACATAAAAGAAAAACATATTCAGGCTTCTTCATCTATTTTATTTGATGTTTTCACAGAGTATGAGCCTGAAAATTTATTACTTAAACAAGCTCATAAAGAAGTAATTCAACAGCAATTAGAAGAAGAAAGACTCTACAAATCATTGAATAAAATAAACAATCAACAAATTATATATAATAAAACAAGCAAACCTACTCCCTTTGCTTTTCCTATCATGGTAGATAGATTAAGGGAAAAGTTTTCTACCGAAACTATAGAAGAACGAGTAGCAAAAATGCAATTACAATTAGAAAATACATAAAATTATTTTACATTTGACATTAAAACATTTTATAAAAGATGAAGAAAATAAGTATAATAGTAGTATTAATTGGCTTTAGTTTAGGTGCTTTTGCACAATCAGACGTAACAGGAAAATGGAAAACTATAGATGACGAAACAGGTAAAGAAAAGAGTATAGTAGAGATTTTTGAAAAGGAGGGAAAAGTTTATGGTAAAATCACAAAACTTTTCAGAGCGCAAGATGAAGAACAAGACCCTATTTGCGATGTTTGCCCTGGTGATAGAAAGAACGAAAAAATTATTGGAATGGAAATCATCCGAGGCATGGAGTGGGATGCTGGTGATGAAGAATATGACGATGGTGAAATTATGGATCCTCAGGATGGCAAAACTTATGACTGTGTAATCTGGAGAGAAGGCGAAGAATTGAAAGTAAGAGGCTATGTTGCCTTTTTCTATAGAACTCAAACTTGGAAAAAAGTAAATTAATCCATTGGAAATAGAATTAGTTGGTGAGAAATTGCAGCTCTCAGAACACAAAATTATTTATTGGTCAAAAAAGCAAACTATATTTATTGCTGATTTACACTTAGGTAAAACTACACATTTCAGAAAAGCAGGAATTGCCGTTCCGATGGCAATTATAAAAACTGAAATTGACCGAATTGAAAATGTAATTTCTAAATTTCGCCCAAAAAGAATTTTCTTTTTGGGCGATTTATTTCATAGTGATCTGAATCATGAATGGAATATTTTTGATGATTTTCTCCAACAACATCCTTCCATAGAATTTATCCTTGTAAAAGGAAACCATGACATTTTAAATGACTCAGTTTATAAAATTAGCCATCTGAAAATTGAAGAGGAACCTTTTCAACTCAATCCTTTTGTTCTAAGTCATCATCCTTTGAAGAAAGAAGAAGTTAATCAGAAAGATTTAAATCTTTGTGGGCATATTCATCCAGGAATTAGCATTAAAGGAAAAGGGAAATCCTATTTAAAACTACCATGTTTTTATCTTGAAGGCAATCAAATGATCTTACCAGCTTTCGGAAGATTTACTGGATTAGCTAAAATAAAACCTAGTAAGGGCAGCAATACTTTCGCAGTACTGAATGAATCTGTGAAGAAAATTGGGTAGTATTTTTTCCATACATAAGCCAAAAATTTATATTCCATAAAATCACCTACAAGTCTTAGTATGAGCGATATTCCTGCAAAAGCAGGGATGGCAAACAATATGAGCCTTTCCAAACTATCTCCAAAACAAATACTACTATCTTCAAAAAAAAGGCTCTATTTTTGGTTTAAGAATAAAAGCGTGTAATAAATCCTAGCCTTTTACATTCGAATATTCATAAAAAATTACGTATTATTATAATTATTTTCAAGCGAGGGGTTACCAAACCACTCTGAGCAGTATTAACAAATGAAATTAACAGACAGTCAAATCATACAACGCATCAAATTAGGTGATGAATCTGCATTAGATTATCTCTACGGGCAGCACTATAAGATGATGTTGAGAATGGTTTTGAGAAATAACGGTACAGAGCAAGAGGCTTTGGACATATTTCAAGATGCTTTGATAGTTTTTTGGCAAAAAGCAATGGATGTTAATTTTGAACTGACTTCAAAAATCAGTACTTATCTCTTCAGTGTTTGTAAAAACCTTTGGAGGAAAGAGCTTGAAAGAAAAAAGAAATTTGAAGAAAGTGACAAAGAAGAAAGTGAATACAACCAATTAGAAAATCAAGAGATGGTGAAAATCATCCATGAGTGCATTAATGAATTGGGTGATTCATGCAAGCAGATTTTAAGTTATCATTACTTTGATGGTCTTTCAATGGATCAGATAGCAAAAAAAATGGGGCTTGCAAATAGCGATACGGCTAAAACTAAAAGATATAAATGTAAAAAAAGGCTGGATGATCTAATTCGTTCAAGATATAAAGCCAGCGACTTTTTAGACTAAAAATTATGAGTGAAACAAATTATTTTCGCTTAATAGAAGCATACTTTGAGGGGATCATCTCCCCTGCTGAAAAAGCTACGCTTGAAGCTAAAATCAGTTCAGATCCTTTATTAAAGGCTGAATTTGATCTACAGAAAAATATAGTAAAAGGTATTTCGAATGTAAGAAAGCAAGAGCTAAAGTCAAGATTAGCTTCAATTGAATTACCTACAAATACTGGGCTTTTTGCGGGTAGCGGAGTAAAATGGTTAGCAGGAACAGTTGCTGGAGTCACCTTGTTCGGTAGTTTTTTATATTGGTCATTGATTTCATTTGACGACAACATCAAACCAATTGACATTACAAAAAATCAGGAGATTGTTTTCACCAACAATTCTGTAATTAGTTTACCAATTCCAATTAGAGAAAATAATGCGAGTCAAGGAGATGTATTTTCTGAGACAAGCAATTCAACCATTCCTACCTCAAAACAAGTAGTTCGAAATATAGAAATCAAAAAAGAGAAAGAAGCTACCGCTAAAGTTCAACCTCAAGCATTAATGTCTTATGAAGATGATAAGCTTTTCACAAATCAAAATGAGGAGGATTTAGAAAATATAGAAAGTGGGGAAATTGCTCATAATAGAGCAGACAAAACAGAGATAGAATTTTTGGATGCTTTAAAAGATAAAGACAATTTTCATTATCGTTATTTCAATTCAAAGCTATATTTGTATGGCGACTTTAATGAAATGCCATATCAAATTATTGAGTTAAATGACAAAGGTAAAAAACAGCTTTTTTTAAGTCATAATGAAGAAGTTTACATCATTAAAGATAATACCACAGAAATCAGTGAATTAAGAAAACTTCAAGACGAAATGTTGAAAATGGAAATTCAGCTTATTGTAGAAGACTAATTTTATATCATTAAAAAAATAAAAAAGCTTTTCATGAAAATGGAAAGCTTTTTTTCGTTTTTTACCAATTTAATAAGCTAAGCATAAATAAATTCTTATTTTTGAGCTTTCAAATATGAGTAAAGACAAAAAATATAGAAAGAAAAAGAAACTAGGGCATTACCCCTTCATTAGCGTGATATTTAGTATGACGCTAGCGCTTTTCATATTAGGTTTATTTGCACTCTTAATAACTACTACTTCATCATTAACCAAAGTAATTCAGCAAAATGTTGAAATGCAGGTATATTTAAAATCAAATTTATCGGAACCCCAACAATTGCGAGTTAGTAAATCGCTTGCTTCAAAGGAATATGTTTTAAATGAAGAAAAAATAGAACCTATTCGGTTTATCTCTAAAAAAGAAGCTGCTGAAAAGTTTATAGAAGAAACAGGAGAAGATTTTATGCAATTTCTAGGTGATAATCCATTGAAAGATGCTTATATAGTGAAGATTTCACCTGATTTTCATTCCTCTGAAAAAATGAAAGCAGTACAAAAGGACATTGAGAATATAAATGGAGTTTTTGAAGTGATCTATACAAACAATATGGTGCAAAGTATAAATGAGAACATCACTAAAATTAGTATAGTGCTTCTTAGCATTTCAATTCTACTCTTTATTGTAATAGGCATCTTAATTAATAACACCATTAAACTGGCATTATTCTCTCAAAGATTTTTAATTAGAAGTATGCAATTAGTTGGGGCAACAAAAGGTTTTATCAGAAAACCTTTTATATATCGTTCCATTTTGCATGGAATCATTGCATCCTTACTTGCAGGAGCCTTACTTTATGGATTACTTACCTATGGTAGTCAAAAATTAGAAGGACTTGCCGAGTTACAAAATCAGGAAATGTTACTGATAATTTTTGGAGTATTAGTGTTAACAAGCATTATAATAGCAAGCTTCAGTACTTATAGAGCCATGCAAAAGTATATGGCGATGTCGTTAGATGAATTATATTAGATAGATTCTAATGACTAGTAGATGAGAAATTGATATTTAATAATCGTCAACAAGCTTGGTTTTTTATTTGATTAAATTTAGATAATATATAAATACATTTTATGTCGGAAAAAAAGAAATTAGCATTCGGAAAAAGCAATTACGTATTAATGATTGCTGGAATTTTAACTCTTATCATTGGTTTCATTATTATGACTTTAGATTCTGAGCAATATGGCTTTGGATTCTTAGGTTTAACCTTGGGACCTATTATTGTATTTATTGGGTTTATAATTGAGATATTTGCAATTCTAAAGAAGCCTAATCAATAAAATGGGATTATTAGAAGCAATTATTCTAGGAATAATTCAAGGATTATCAGAGTTTTTACCAGTTAGTAGCAGTGGCCACTTAGAAATTGGAGCTGTTTTATTGAATGCTCACACCTCTGAAAGTTTATTATTTTCTGTTTTGGTTCACGCTGCCACTGCACTTTCAACAATCATAGTTTTCAGAAAAGACATTGCTAATATCTTTCAAGATATTTTCAAATTCAAGTGGAATGAATCCTATGATTTTGCGGCTAAAATAGTTCTTTCTATGATTCCAATTGGGGTAATTGGAATTCTCTTTGAGGAACAAATTGAAAGCCTTTTTACAGGAAACTTACTTTTGGTGGGTAGCATGCTACTAGTTACCGCTGTTTTATTAGCATTTACTCAAACTGTGAAAAATAAACAAGGTGGCCCTGTAAAATACTGGCAAGCCATCATTATAGGGCTTGCCCAATCGATTGCAATTCTTCCTGGTATTTCACGCTCAGGTGCTACTATTGCTACTGCTTTACTTATAGGAGTAAATAAAGAAAAAGCTGCTAGATTTTCATTTTTAATGGTTTTAATTCCAATTTTAGGGGCATCACTTTTGAAGTTATTGGATTATATCAAAGAACCTGCTGCAGCAAATCAAACGAGTGGTTTCGTACTTTTTATGGGTTTCTTAATGGCATTCATTGCTGGTTTATTTGCCTGTAAAGCAATGATTAAAATAGTTAAAGAAGGAAAATTGATCTATTTCGCGATTTATTGTGCTATCGTAGGAAGTATCGCAATTATAAGTCAATTAATATGAGTGAGATAGTAAATGATTATAATGAAGGGAAAGTTCTATTAATAGATAAGCCCCTTAATTGGACTTCCTTTGATGTTGTGAAGAAATTAAAATTCGCTTTAAAGGTCAAAAAAATTGGTCATGCTGGCACTTTGGATCCATTAGCCACTGGGCTATTAATTTTATGTACTGGCAAAATGACCAAATCCATTGAAAAATATCAAGCTCAGGAAAAAGAATATACTGGAGAGTTTACATTAGGTTACACCACTCCTTCTTACGATTTAGAAACTGAACCTGAATTTCAAAGTGAAACGGACCACCTTACGTTAGAATATGTGAGAAATGCAACTAAGCATTTCACAGGGGAAATAGAACAGACCCCACCTATTTTTTCTGCCGTTAAAACAGGTGGAAAAAGAGCTTATTCTTTGGCACGAGAGGGCAAAGAAGTTAAACTAAAATCAAGAATTGTTACGATCAGTGAATTTGAAATTACTGATTTTCTAGCAAATAAAGTTACTTTTCGAGTCCGCTGTACTAAAGGAACATATATTAGAAGTTTGGCTTATGATTTTGGGGGAAAATTAGGTGTGGGTGGATATTTATCAGCTTTGAGAAGAACAAAAATTGGTGATTTTTCTGTTGAAAATGCTGAGAACTTAAATGATTTTGTGAATAAAAATAAAGTGAACACAAATGATCGTCCATGACGGATACGAAAATTTAGAAGGCATAAAAAATGCTGTGGTAACCATCGGTACATTCGATGGTATTCATCTAGGGCATCAGGAAATAATCAGTCGAATAATAGAGTTAGCCAAATCCGTGAACGGTGAAACTGCTTTAGTTACCTTCTGGCCACATCCCAGATATGTATTAAGTCAAAATACAGATAATCTTAAACTACTGACCACATTTGATGAAAAAGCTGAAATCTTATCTCAGTTAGGATTAGATCATATTGTAAGAGTTAAGTTTACAAAGGAGTTTTCTCAATGGACATCCGAACAGTTCATTCAGAGAATAATTATATCAGCACTACATACTAAAAGATTGGTCATCGGTTATGACCACCGCTTTGGAAAAGACAGAGAAGGTGGTTTTGAGCACCTAAAAGAGCATTCGGGCAGTTATGGTTTTGAAGTGGAAGAAATTTCCAAACAAACCATTGATGATGTAGGCATCAGTTCTACTAAAATTAGAAATGCTATTGAGGCCGGCCAAGTTGAATTAGCACATGATTTCTTAGGTAGGTTTTATGAAATCAATGGTGAGGTTGTAAGTGGAGACAAAATTGGAAAGACATTAGGCTTTGCCACTGCAAATATTCAAGTTGAGGAACCCTATAAGCTAGTGCCTGCAGATGGCGCTTATGCAATAATTGCGGAAATCAACAGCAAGGAATATAAAGGCATGCTAAATATTGGCTATAGACCGACTGTGGATGGAAAAACTAAAAAAATAGAAGCTAATATATTTGATTTTAATGATGATATCTACGGTGAAAAAATCAAGATAAGTTTTATAAAAAGATTAAGAGATGAAATCAAATTTGATTCCAAAGATGAATTGAGTAATCAATTACAGAAGGATAAAGAAAAAGCAATGCAAATCCTTATTAATCAGAATAACTGAAACAATTAAAATAGTTAACTTAGAGTTCGAATAGAATTAATCAGCTTGGTATTAAACATAAAAATATGATTAATAAAGTAGTTAAAAATGCAAATGAAGCAGTAAAAGACATACCTGATAATGCAGTCTTGATGTTGGGGGGATTTGGTTTATGCGGTATTCCAGAAAACAGTATTCATGCCCTTTTGGAAACTAAGGTGACAGGTTTAACTTGTATTTCAAATAATGCAGGAGTCGATGATTTTGGTATTGGACTACTACTAAAAACACATCAGGTTAAAAAGATGATCTCCTCCTATGTAGGTGAAAATGCTGAGTTCGAAAGACAATTATTATCTGGTGAATTAGATGTAGAACTGCTTCCGCAAGGCACTTTAGCGGAAAGAGTTAGAGCTGGAGGAGCAGGCATTCCTGCATTTTATACGCCAGCAGGTTTCGGTACTGAAGTCGCAGAGGGGAAAGAAACTCGTGAATTTGACGGAAAAATGTATCTTTTAGAGAAAGGATTGGTAGCGGATTTTGCATTAGTAAAGGCTTGGAAGGGTGACACAGCGGGAAACTTGATTTTTAAGGGCACTGCGAGAAATTTTAATCCAATGATGGCCGCAGCAGGTAAAGTAACCATTGCAGAAGTGGAAGAACTAGTACCTGCAGGAGAGCTAAATCCCAATGAAATTCATACACCTGGAATTTACGTACAGCGTATTTTTGAAGGCAAGAATTATGAAAAGAGAATTGAACAAAGAACTGTAAGATCTTAAGATATGGCACTTGATAAAATTGGAATAGCAAAAAGAATAGCTCAGGAAGTTCAAGATGGAATGTATATCAATTTAGGTATCGGCATACCTACCTTAGTGGCAAATTATATTCCTGATGCATTAGATGTAGTATTGCAATCAGAAAATGGCCTTCTAGGAATCGGGCAATTCCCCACAGAAGATGAAGTAGATGCCGACCTGATAAATGCTGGAAAACAAACCATCACGATGAGAGACGGTTCTGTTTTATTTGATTCTGCTGAAAGTTTTGCGATGATCAGAGGTGGGCATGTAGACCTAACTATTTTAGGAGCCATGGAAGTTTCTGAAAATGGAGACATTTCTAACTGGAAAATCCCTGGTAAAATGGTAAAAGGCATGGGAGGCGCCATGGATCTGGTTGCTTCAGCTAAAAATATAATCGTGGCCATGCAACATACTAGTAGAGATGGGGAATCTAAATTGCTGAAAGAATGTAGCTTACCTATTACTGGTTTAAAGTGTGTAAAGAAAATCATAACCAATTTGGCAGTTTTAGAAGTTCAAGATGAGGGAGGATTCAAATTATTAGAAAGAGCACCAGGTGTTTCCGTTGAAGAAATTAAAAAAGCTACTGAAGGTAAACTAATAGTGGATGGTGATATTCCAGAAATGAAAATTGATTGATGATGAACAAATTTAAAATAATTAATATTTTCCTTATAGTTACAGCATTAGTTTTAGGTTCTTGTAAAGATAAGAACGAAAACTTTGTATTGCCCTCTATAGAGGAAGATGTTGATCTGGGTGCTCAAGTGGCAGAAGAAATAGAGAATGATCCTGATCAATTTCCTATTTTAGATGAAACTGAATATTCAGAAGCCTACACCTATTTAAACGAACTACTTGATTATATTTTAACATCTGGAGAGGTGCAATATAAAGAAGAGTTTGTTTGGGATATTCATATTATAGAAAATGATTCCGTTCTAAATGCATTTGCAACACCAGGCGGTTATTTATACGTTTATACTGGCTTAATTAAATTTTTAGATCAAGAAGATGATTTAATGGGTGTTTTAGGGCATGAAGTAGCCCATTCGGATTTAAGACATACTACAAGAAATATTCAAAGACAATACGGTATTAATATTTTATTACAACTGATCACAGGGGAAAATCCCAGCCAGCTTGAACAGATTGCAGGACAAATTGCAGGTACTGCAGCAGGATTAAGTTTCTCTAGGGCTTTCGAAGAAGAAGCGGATGAAAGGTCGGTAGAATATTTGGCTAATACTCCTTATGCGTGCAATGGAGCCTATTCATTCTTTCAAAAATTATTAGATGAAGGTCAGGCTGGAAGAACACCTGCATTTCTAAGCACTCATCCTGACCCAGAAGATAGAGTGGATGATATTAACACTAAAGCAGATGAAATCGGTTGTGATACTACTCCCCTAGCACCTGTTTCATATGAGAACTTCAAAAACATGCTCCCTCAATAATTAAATTTAAAATAACAGATTGAAATAGTAATAATGAAAAAATCGAACATTAATTTCGAAGTAGAATTAGATAAAGACAATGTACCTGAAAAGATTCATTGGAGCGCTACCGATGCTGGAGAAGAATTAAGTGAAACCAAAAGTATAAGCATTTCACTTTGGGATCATGTACAAAAAAACTCTATGAGAATCGACTTATGGACGAATGACATGCCTGTAGATGAAATGAAAAGGTTTTACATAGATTGCCTTGGTGGCATGTCTCAAAGTGTGCTAAACTCCACTGGCGATGAGTTCATGGCAGAAGAAATGAATTTACTCTGCGAAAAATTAGTCAAACACCTTGAAAAAGAGATGCGAGAACAAAAATAAAAAAAGGTGGCTTAGGTCACCTTTTTTTTATCTCAACACATGGCCCGCTAAAATCTTTTGCACTTCATAAACATCCACCGATTTGCTGAATTCTTTTTCAAGTTGAGGCTCATTCTGTCCATTAAGCCATATTTTTAAAATTGCCGTTGAACCAAAGGATTTTTTAGTCTGTACAGAAAAGTTAGAGATTCTTGAGTAAGGCAAACTTCTGTACTCAATTCCACTATCATCGCCCTTTTTGGAATCTACCAAAAGCAAGCGCATATTCGTAAATATAAAAGTATCTTCCTTGAGTTTAAAGCCAACTTCAATTTGCTCATCTTGTAGAAGTAGACGTTCGAAATCTTCCACTATTTTTGAATTCTCTAAAATTCCAGAATTTGTTAATAAATTTGAAAAGAAGCTCATAGTATTTTGAATTTAAAATAAGACACCAATTTCAAATTTGAATTGATGATTATTAAATATTTTATCACTGTTTTGAATTCGTGTAGACTCAGGATAGAACCTATTTGCTTGATAACGGATTCTATTGAAAAAGGTGAGGTTTTTTGAACAATGATAGTTAATTCCAAAGGAAGTCCACAAACCTAAGATTCTATTTGTTGCAATTTCCCTTGAAAGTTCACTAGCAATAGTTTCCTCCTCGCTCATATCTAGGGGTCTGCTTTTGATAGTTAATGTTGATTTGCCACCCCATAATTGACTCCCAACTACACCTATGTTAAGTACAGGCTGTATTTTCCTACTGTTGAGGGTAAAACCAATACCTAATGGTAAATCCAATTGATTAAATTCATAAACAAAATCACGAACAAACAGCTCATCGCTAAATATATTGCTGATACTATAATTATACCTATTTTTAAATGAAAAATGAGGAGATAACAGGAAATAAAAATTATTACTATAATTGATTTTAAAAATTAAGTCTCCACCAAAAAAGAAATTCTGATCATTCAATCGCTCTACATCCGATGTTCTGTTAGTAATAACGCTGGCTGAAGTTGAAGCTGTAAATCCTCCAAAAAATAAGCCGAAATTTAAATTAGGATTAAACTTTCGATTTTCCGAAACAACAATATATTCCTCATTAATACATTCATGATACTTCTCTATTAAAACCACTAAATCATGATAATCTAAATCAGATTTAATAATCTGATCATAAAGTTGATAACAATCTCCCAATAAGACGCTCAATAATTTCACATACTCCTTATTATGTTTTTTCATCAATATACCTGATTCATCTCTAAAATAAGCTTCCGTATTTTTAAGTCTATATATTTTATGATCCTTTTCTAGATAAAAATCGTATCGGAATTGGTAAAGATTTACCTTTCCAGTAAATAATACTTCAACCAATCGATTCACTGAATCCTTATTGGCTCTAGGAATCAATTTTTTGTAATAAATTTTCCCTCTTTGACTTCCATAAACCAGAATTTCATCCATTCGGTATAGTACTTCTTCAGCATTTTTGGAAGGTTTAAAATACAAACCTTGCTCAATATCAACCACTTCAGAAGTTTCCCGAACATAACCATAAAGGGTGTCCTGAGCTTCTGTCACTAAGAATTCTGATTTTTTTTTATTTTGTACTAGTACGTTAAGACTATTGAGAAATAAGAATAAGAGTAGGAAATACTTCATGAAAATAAATAATTTGAAAATTGGAAAATACTATTTTTAAAACAGGGTAAAATTTTCTAAAAATAGGATTTTAGCTGCAATAAGGTCGAATTATTAATTAGGGTGCGCTTAAAAACAAATATTTTATTGAAAATGTGTTTTATTTTAATTTAAAACTCC